>JQIA01001564.1_pt1 | contig 12285 bp, 8 predicted proteins | sample 811431 | NCBI WGS metagenome assembly JQIA01 (sample SAMN02998118, study PRJNA258478) | marine sediment metagenome | biome: marine; feature: seafloor; material: sediment; isolation source: oil-polluted sediment collected from 3 locations (0.5 km, 0.7 km and 0.9 km)... | place: USA: Gulf of Mexico ... | reverse complement strand
CTTGACCCTAACGTGGATGACCAGGAAGGTGAAGACTTATCCGATGAAATGGACGCAGCGATGGCAATGTTACGTTAAGGGCAATGCTGCGTTAAATTACTGCTACATGAAATTTGTTGACCTACCCCAGCACATCGCCAATCAAAACAGATATAATGCGGCTTTCACGTAAATTTTAACACTTGGTGAGACCGCATTATGATTTCCAATTTTTCTGAGCTGCTTAAAGCAGCAGAAGATCAAAAAGAACCTCAACGTTTGCTATTTTTATTTGCAAAGGCTGAGAAAACCAAAAAGAAGAAAAACAAGTCTCATCAAAAAGGCACTATTTCCCCCGTCATGTGTGTAGACAAGTTACCTTCCGAAATCACCGACTTTGATAGCTTTGTTGCAGAAGCGGACTCCATCTCAAAAGAATGGGATTTTATGTTAACTGCCGGGTTAAACGGCAAAGATGGCGTAGCACCTACTACAGAAGAAGCTGAACCTTACCTAAATCAAATGACCAACCAATTAGCCGAAGGCCAAGATATTTCTCAGTTTGTGATTTTTGATCGGGAAGAAAACCCAATCGATGTAATGTCTAATTAAAAATAGAGGGGGAAAAGGCTGGGCATATGACATGTACTCGCCGTACCTGAGCCCTTCACCCCTCTGTATCGTTTTAAAGTTCGTACCCGTCCGTTAAGGTTTTCAAAAAAGCGACAATATCAGCCTCAGCTTCAGCCTCTGGAAATAAAGAAAGATCCCCCACAGTTGTCATCTCCACATTAGCACCTACCTCAGGCTCATCCCAACAACCATCAAACTGAGATAACGCACACTGATCTGGAATCCTTCGGTTATAGAATTTCACAATATCTTCTAATGTAGAAATAACACCGTTATGCATGTAAGGAGCCGTTAATGCCACATTACGTAATGTCGGAACTCTAAATTTACCATCTTCACTTCGTATATTTAACACCCCACCCAACCCTAAGTCAGTTTCAACATCCAAATTAGGATTTTCTGGCACCCCAATATTACGATAAGAAAAATCTGAAAACAGAGGTCGATCTGTAGGTTCCAATTTATGGCACTCAGTGCACAAAGCAGCCCCTTTAAATAAATTAAAGCCTCGCTCCTCTGATTCCGACAGAGCTAGTTCACCCGCAAGAAACAAATCAAACTTTGAGGTAAACGGCTGAAACTCCTCTGTAGACTCGTAAACAGCAACAGCCTCAGCGATTAAGTCATAAGCCAACGCGGCATCATCTAAACTTGAATCTCCAAAAACTTCCATAAATAGCGGTGCATAACTAGCATTCCGAATTTTCTCAACAACGTCAGCTTCAGAAAGGTTATTCATCTCTTTAATATTCAAGAACGGGCCCTTAGCTTGATCCGCCAGGTCAATGGCACGACCATCGAGAAACAGACCGCCCTCATAGCGACTCCTTGCAACATTAAATGCAAAATCAGGAATCAACGATGCGTAACTTGCTGTTGGTGCATTTCGGTTCCCAAAAGTATTCGCCACAGCCCCTTCGGATATAGGGTTTACACTATCGACAGAACCATCAGCAAAACCTGCATCAGCATCATGGCACGTAGCGCAAGATTGCCCTGTCGGTGTTGATAGATTTTCATCATCAAAAATCAACTCACCCAATTCAATTTTCTTTGCCGTATTATCCGAAGTAGATAACCCACTATCTCCGCTGCCACCACCACTACCTCCGCAACCGACACAACCCAATACGACCAACAGAAAAACACTCACCACTTGCCAATTCATATAACCTCTCCTCTACAACTGCTACAACCTCGGCAATATCTTAAAATCACTCATACTAAATACTCCCACATATACCCATACAATGCGTGATGGATTCGCGGTTTTATAACATTCACCGATAAGCTAATTCCAAACAACACTAAAAATCATCATCGTTATAAAAATTCCTCCTCATAGAAGATCTAAGTCTTTTCCGATGCATAACCGAAGTGGATTATAAACATTCCTATATTTATACTTACGAGATAGTCAACCATCTTTACCTGAATTCCCATGTAACAATGGAGTATTGTGATGCAAGCCGCAATTTCAAACTGCTCAAGTGAGCGCGACTTTCTCATCAGTCATATTGCGGAAGGTTATATTCGAATCCAAAACAATACTATCTCGCAAGTTAACCATAGTTTGGTCAGCATGTTAGGTTATCAATCAGCGAAAGACCTTCCAGAGTTATTTCCAGAATTAATCTTTTCCCCAAACGATTTTATCACCTATACAAAAATGTTTATTGATCAGTACGATCATTCAAAATTTGAAATGTCACTGAAAGGGGGGCATGGTGAAAAAGTTATCGTTCGCTGCAACTTACTTTCAAACAATCAAGACAACAACACAATCTACTTGTTAGTTGAAGACATCACCCTCAAACATCAAAAGCTCAAAGAATTGATGACAAAATCAACGGTCTTTGAATACAACCCCTACATGGTTCTCATCACCGATCACAAGGGAGTGGTAGAAAATGTGAATAAACGTTTTCGCGATAAAACAGGCTTTGCTGAAGAATCTATGGTTGGTGAAAATATCTTTGATTACAAAGCCCTTATCAGTCCTCTATGTGGATTAAATCACGATGAGACATTACGAGAAACCATTAGAAAACCCGAGTTTGTTGGTGAATTTTCAAGTAAGAAATCGGGGGATCATATTTTTTTAGAAGAAATACACGTTGCATCCGTTTATGACAATGGAAAATTGTGCAACTTACTCTTCATCGGCAACGATATCACTGACAAAAAAGAGTTGCATGCTCGGTTGGAAAACCTTGCTTACCACGATCAAATGACTGGGTTCATACGCAGGGATGTATTTAACGAAGTTGCCACTTCACTCAAAGATAATACCGATAAAAACCATGACAAATTAGGATTACTGTTCTTAGATCTCGACAAATTTAAACCTATAAATGATAAACATGGTCATTACACGGGGGATCGCGTGCTAATAGAATGTGCAGAACGTTTTAAAAAAGTATTTCGTAACTCTGATGTTATTTGTAGGCAAGGAGGGGATGAATTTTCAGTTCTCTGTCCTCAGCTACAATGCATGGAAGATCTTGAAACAATTGGAAGAAAAATAACCGCAGAAATAACGCAACACTTCTTCGACATTGACGGCCTCAACTTACACGTCGGAATCAGTGTTGGTGGCTGCCTATATTCAGGGGAAACCAATAGCCAAACAACGCTGGAAAATCTCATTAAGTTTTCCGATCACTTAATGTATGAAGCGAAAGCAGACCCGCTACACCGCTGTGTATTTAAAAACTATCAACAAAGGAACAAACCAATGCACTAACCCCACCAACAAAAACAAATAATGCGACAAACATATATGGACATACAAGCAACAAACAATAAAAATCTATCCCCCCCATTAAACAGCAGCCTCGCATACAAACAAGGTAGATTTGTTGTATTATTGACATTATTCCTCGGCCTATTTTTTAGCGCATCGCAAATATCGTTTGATTATGTCACTCAAAAATCGAAAATATCCTCCTCCGTAATACAAGTCATAAAAATCATGGCGCAGCCTGCCGCAGAGGCCGTATTTCAGATTGATTCAGATTTGGCCAAAAAGGTAGGAAAAGGGCTATTTGAATACAAATCCATCATGAGAGTCAGAATCTATGGAGATATAGGAGTCAATAAAGCAGATCGTTTATTTTTGGATATGGAGCGACAAAAAACAGAACAGCCATTTCAATGGGCTTCAAGCATACTCTTTGGTGACTACAAAACCCATCAAATTGGACTGCGTTTAACCTCTCATGGAGATCTGCATCAAATAGGTTATTTGGAGGTCCAATCAGACCCCTATGATACAGGCTATGCATTTATTCATCGATCATTTACCACGCTATGTTTAGGGCTTATTCGTACAAGTTTTTTTGCAACCATCATTTTTATTTATTTCTATATCACCCTTACAAAACCTTTACAGTCTATTAGCCAATCATGGTTAAGAATAAATCCAGAGCACCCCGGTAACAAGCCGATATCCACATTGCCAAATCATACACGCGATGAATTAGGTTCTTTAGTTAACGGGGCAAATAAAGTTATTAGTGCGATTAACAATCATCTAATCAGCATACGTCGAACCAAAACAGCCTTACGAGCGTCAAATGAAAAACTTGAAAGTCGAGTTATAGAACGCACCTTACAATTGCAGGAGGCAAAGGATGTAGCAGAGCAAGCGACACAGGCAAAAACCATTTTTTTAGCCACCATGAGTCACGAAATAAGAACGCCAATGAACGCCATTATAGGCCTTAGTATTTTAACATTAAAAACGGATATGGAAGCAGAACAGCGAGATCATCTTGAAAAAATCCTCGACTCTGCAGAGGTTCTGCTTTCTATCATCAATGACATATTGGATTTTTCGAAAATCGAAGCTGGAAAATTACAATTAGAGTCCGTTCATTTTGATTTGGAGCAACTAATAGATCGCGTTGTCACCATTTGCTCTCTAAAGGCCTATGCAAAAAGTCTCGAGCTCATCATAGATATTGCTGACGATGTGCCAAGATCACTACTGGGTGATCCTCTTCGAATACAGCAAATATTGATAAACTTAACCAACAATGCCGTAAAGTTCACCGAGAAAGGACATATATCCATCCAAATCTGCAACATTAAAAATAACGAAGGCAATACAAAATTAGAGTTTCGCGTATCCGATACTGGCATAGGAATGACGGACAAACAATGTTCAATGTTATTTCAATCTTTTTCTCAAGCAGACAAATCTACCACCCGAAAATATGGAGGAACAGGCTTAGGCCTTGCCATTAGCAAAAATCTTTCCGAATTAATGGGGGGAGAGATATGGGCAGATAGTGAATACAAAAAAGGGTCAACATTTCACTTTACAGTAATCACAAAAACAATCCCAAAAAACCTAAGATACGATAAAGTACGTTCATGTGGAGCCATTAGATTATTAATTGTTGATGATAACGAAATAGCCAGAGATGTTTTGCTCGGTATGCTCGACTACTCAGAATCTAACCTTGTTGTTGCATCAAGCGGCCAAGAAGCTATAGATAAGGTTAAAGAATACCATGACAAAGGCAAGGCTTTCGACTTAGTTATCATGGACTGGAAAATGCCAAAAATGGATGGCATTGAAGCATCAAAAATCATAAAAAACACGTTAAGAATAACGAACATACCCGAGATACTTATGGTTTCGGCTTATGACAAAGACGATGCGAAATCACTCTGTAAATCTGTTGGCATTGAACATTTCCTAGAAAAACCTGTCAGTCCATCATCACTATTCAACGCCATAAACAGCACTATAAATCAAAAAAACAAAATCTATACAACCAACAAACCCCTCACCCAAGAATACACATCAAACATCCCAGACATGTCAGGATCCAACGTTTTGCTGGTCGAGGACAATGCCATCAACCGGCAGGTTGCCATTGGTTTCCTTAGCGAGACAGGCATTACTATCGACATCGCAGAAGATGGAAAAATCGCTTTAGAGAAAGCAGAAAAAAACCATTACGACTTAATATTAATGGATATTCAAATGCCCGTTATGGATGGGCTAACCGCCACAGGTAAAATCCGAAAGCTACCCAACAAAAGCGCTTTACCTATCATTGCCATGACAGCTCACGCAATGACCTCCGACCGTGAAAAAACCAAAAACGCGGGAATGAATGAACATATAAGCAAACCTATATCCCCTAATGAACTTTATCAAAAAATGGCATCATTCATTCCTTCTAATTTGCAGAAAAAAAATCAAATAGAATCAATCAACCATCTAAAATCATCCAAGAATAACAGAAAATTCATAAATGAACTTCGAGCAATAAATCAATTAGGAGTCAATGATGCCATAGGAAAAATGCAAAACAATGAAGATCTATACCTTAATCTTGTTCGCGACTTTTATAAACATTACGCAGACATCCAAAAAACACTAAAAGACTTTCATCATAAAAGTGACTGGAATGAGCTCTACCGATACGCACACACACTTAAGTCAAATGCAGCCTATATTGGTGCAAACATAGTATCCAATTCCGCTGAAGACCTAGAAATAGCAACCGAAAAAAACGTCAATATAGAAGAAAAACTCAGCGTCACCAGCCAACTCACTGGCATTCTATTAAAACAATTAAAACCTATAATAAGCGCTAACGCCATCAAAGAAACATCAACCCAATATAACAATCATGCAGCTATTGGCATAGCCAACCGGATAATCCACCTGCTTAAAGATCAGGATGCAAAAGCGAACGACCTAATACCCGCTCTTATGGAAATATGCACACATAGCAAATACAAAGACAGTGTCGAACAAATAGCTGAACTTCTTGATGATATTGAGTATGAAGAAGCAATCGACAAACTTGAATCACTAGCACACAAAATGCAATAGGAAGGAATCGCTATGCGTAACGAACAACCCTGCATTCTCATTGTTGATGATGACCAATCAAATCGAAAAATATTGTATGATTTACTAAAATCATACGCAAGAATTGTACTTGCAAAAAATGCCGACCAGGCGATCGAGTATGCAAGCACGCAACAACCGTCACTCATACTTTTAGATGTTGTTATGCCAGATAAAGACGGGTTTGAAATACTCGAACAACTCAAAAGAGAGAATGATACTCGCAATATATCCGTTATATTCATCACTGCACGTAACTCCTACACCGATGAAACCAAAGGTTTTCGACTAGGGGCCTGTGATTACATTCGCAAACCCTTTCACCATGAAATCGTTAAAGCCCGCGTCAGAACACATCTTGAACTTGCCCAAAAAAGACATTTACTAGAAGAACTTGTTAATTTGGACGCACTAACATCAATCCCCAATCGCCGCCACCTTGAGCACACGCTCATTAGTAACTGGCGAGATGCTAAACGTACAAAAAAATCCATTGCCATTGCAATGCTAGATGTCGATTTTTTTAAGAATTACAATGATCATTATGGTCACGCCGCTGGTGACGATGTGTTGCGACGTATTGCAAGCGCAATTGAATATCAGCTCAAACGCCCCCGTGACCTAGTTTGTCGCTACGGTGGAGAAGAATTCTGTATTATTTTACCTGATACTGATATAGCAGGTGCAAACCGCATTTTAGAAACGTGCTGTCAAGCAGTGGAGGGGCTATCTATTGTGCATGACAAATCACACGCATCCTCTGTGGTTACCGTCAGCATCGGGGCTTGCGTATGCCAGCCTGAAGAGGAGGACCTTCATGAAAACGCCCTCTTAATTGCGGATCAACTACTCTATAAATCCAAAGAGGCGGGGCGAAACTGCTTATCTATTCACCAAGAATAAACTACCTTCAGCTACATCTTCTTTTTGGTTTTGTTTGTGGCTATAGCAACTTCAGGGTTGTTTGGCCAAAAATGTTTAGGGTATTTCCCTTTCATCTCTTTCTGAATAGCGCGATAACTACCTTTCCAGAACCCTGCGAGGTCTTGTGTAAGCTGTAATGACCTTTTTGCAGGTGATAATAAATCAATTAGTAACGGAATGTTGCCCTTACCCAATACCGGTGTGGAAGACAGGCCGTAGACTTCTTGCATACGCACCGATAGTTTTGCTGGCCCATTTAGCTGATAAGTAATGGGGATACTTGTACCGCTAGGCACTCTTAGTCGCTTGGGAAGTAACACGTCAAGCGCTGTTTGGGCACTCCAATCAAAACAGCTTTTTAAGGGCCCTATAAGATCCACTTTTTTAAGCTGATCCAAACTCTTTATTCCAGTTAAAAATGGAGAAAGCCAAAAGTCTAAGGAAGCCAATAAATATTTTTCATTGATTTTTGGATAATCGTTGGGGAAGTGCTGATGAGCCAATGTCATTCGAGTTAACAATTGGATAACTGCATTAGAGTCTCTTTTTGCAAGATTGTTCGTATAAGCATCAAATAAGGAAAAGCCATTTTTCTTGATAAGATTAACCCATGCGGAGGTTCGCATAGCTTCATCAATACCTGTATTAATAGATTTTTTATTAACAATAATAGCATTTAGCATCAATCGATCTTCATATAAAAAACGACCATTTTTTTCAATGAATTCACAAACTTTCTCTTGCCGAAATAGATGAGGTAGATTTTCTTGAATTTGATGTAAATCAACGGGGGTAGCTGAGAAAATATGCTTCCCTTGTTTTCCTCCCAATTCTGCAATAGCGATGAACTCATCATTGACCCAATAATCACTACGGCAATTAACGCCCGCCCCATTTGCCAGCAAATACCCTTCGCCTCGTCTTTTAGCAAGTCGATCTGGGTAAGCGAGCGTTACGAGTATGGGGAGATACGAAATTTCAAGTTTCATAGAGGGTTGGGCTTTTAACCTCTTTAGCCAGTAATTCAATTGCTTGGAGAATGCAGGGTGCGGTGAATTAAGTTGATTTTGTAGGGCTGTGCTAAGTTCAGTCTGTTGATTAACACGACTCTCTAGTAGAGCTAGAAGATAAATACTTAATAATGCTATACCACCGAGCTTAGATTCCAACTCTTTGGCTTTAATTAGCATATGTGCCCAACGAATGTCTGTGCCCAGACCAAGAAGCTGCTTCCCCAAAGGGGTCAATTTCTTTTGGTTATCGATAGCCTCCAGCATATATAGCAAGTCACTAGCTTGTTCTTGCTGTGGCAAGCTTGGGGAATCTAATAACATTAGCTCATTGATATCCGTTCCCCATTGTTTGGTTTCTAATAATAGAGAGCTAATATCAGAGGATAATATATCTGGCGTATCATGGGATTCTCGTTGTTTAAATGCGTCTTCGGAACCCAAACGATAAACCACACCTGGCTCAATTCGCCCCGCACGCCCAGCTCGCTGAATTGCTGAAGCTTTTGAAATATTGACTGTTTTAAGCTCGGTAACGCCGGTATTAAGATTAAACTTTGCCACGCGTTTTCGACCGCTATCAACAACAATACGAATACCTTCGATGGTCAAGCTGGTCTCGGCTACATTGGTTGCCAAAACAATTTTTCTCTCTCCTTGTTTAGCAGGCGCTATTGCGGCCTGCTGCACAGATTTTGTTTGGTCGCCATATAAAGGATATATACGGGCATTTTCATGAACCCCCTTAAGTTTGCGTGTAACATGTTCGATCTCTCGCCTCCCAGGTAGAAACACTAAACAACTTCCTGTTTGCTCACTAATCGCCTTCTCAATGAGAGAGGGTATTTTGTCAAGCCAACGCAGTTCATCTCTAAAAGGAAAATAAATTTCATCAATCGGGTGACTACGACCTTCTGATGTAATTACTGGACAATTAAATTTTTCCTGTATTTTGTCTGCATCCAGCGTGGCTGACATCAATAATATTTTTAAGTCATTCCTTAATGCTTCTTGAGTCTCAAGTGCAAAGGCTAAAGCAGTATCGGCTGAAATTGATCGTTCATGGAACTCATCGAAAATAATACAATCAACATTTCTCAGTTCAGGATCCTTTTGCAACATGCGTGTTAACATACCCTCCGTGACGATTTCTAACTTTGTATTTTCGCTGAGATGCTTTTCCTGTCGAATTCTTAAACCGATACTTTGACCTAACTTTTCATTTTGACACTGTGCTAGATAGCTGGCGATATTACGAGCGGCAAGACGCCTAGGTTCAAGCATAACAATATGTTGAAAGTGTCCATCACGTATCAATTGTAATGGTAACCAGGTTGACTTACCGGCACCGGGTGGTGCTTGCAATAGGGCCATATCATTATTTTTCAGTGCTTCGATTAATGCGGGATACACTTCTGCTACAGGCAACAAGGCTTGGGGTTCCAAAGTTTATGATTGAATTACGTAAAATAGCAGTTTTTGCTGACTTTTATGACTAATTTCTTTGCTTTTGAAAACATATGGGTATGCGAGCTTTCATTAGGGCTTCAAGTTCATTCTGTTGTTCTTCTCTGCTTTACCGTAACACACGATTCACAATGTAGGGTGCCGGGCATGAGTAGCGCTAATTCAAGGGGCACGGCCAATGAAAACTCAATACCCCCCCGGCTTAAGCGCTTGGTTAAACATACTCATTAAGTTTTTGGGACTATTAGTAACTCAGAGTTATCGAGTAATTGACAGCCATATAATCAGGAACATAAAAATAAAAATATAGACTTTTATCTAACCAACTCTGATCTACGGGGATATACCAGGTGCCTGGAATATTTTGCCCCATAATTTGACTAGGTTGAATTATTGTACCTGCTTTACCTGATTCATTTGTGTTTATTGTCAAACGGTAATTTCCGATAGATGTAGGAGTAAATTCAAACTCATGTACACTTAAATCCTCCCAATCATTTTCACGCCCTTCGAGGGTGAGCCCTGATATGGTTTCACCTACCGATATTTCAAATTTACCTTCACACCAAAAACCACCACATTGATCTCCACCACACCCCGTTAATGCGGATATTATGGATACAATTATCACAAGGTTACGTAGTATTTTCATATTAGCCTCAGTTTTTCATATTATGGTTATTGTGTTTAGATTCCGAAGAAATTCGTACTTTTTTTAACAAACCCCCCTAACGTTAACGAACTTTTTTGTTCGTCGGTTGTTACGGGAATAACTTTCGTTTTGATTGTATTACTGCACAACCCATTTTTCGTTGCCTCCTGAATATTGCTAGCGGTGTACTCAGAAATCATTGAAATTGACTTTGGAAAATTACATTTCATTTTGATGGCGCCTGACCCACTGTAATCACTTAGATAAATATTGTCTTCGCCAATATGAAAAAGTCTTTGTGAAATATCGATAACACGCTCTATATGCTGAATATCTCTACTATCAGAACGGTCAAAATCCCATTGAGGCCCATTTTTTTTAGGGAAAGCGACAAATACATTCTGAAAAGTATTTAACACATGAAAGTAATGGCTGCGGCTTATCTGACTCTCGTTTGCTGTGAATATAATTAATGAAGGCGTTGTCTTTCGAGAAAAATAATTAGCCGGTGTACGTATAATAAAATTGGTTGGCTCAATAGAAGCAGCCATTGAGTCATCTGGACAGGAGTAAACGTTATACCCCGACCGAAAGATATCGTTATTTTTTTTGTCAACCGTCTCGCATTGATACTGCTCAGCAAAAATGGTGCTGGATAACGCCATACTTAATATGCAGGTTGATTTCAAAAGTATGTTTCTTTTTTTTGAACGCTGCAATGTGAAGGGTTGGGGGACTGGTTTTGTCATCTGCTTCTTCCTCGGCTGCTAGTTGGATATAGAAAGGCCGCTTATCAACAAAATGGGGGGGAGGTTGTTTACGGCCCCAAAAATGTCAGGCTAAATTACAGTTTGGATAACCCAATTAAAACATTGAAAATGACAACAAATTAGGCTAATTGACAATATGGGGCATGAAATCACGCGCATGTGACCTAGCTCACCATTAAAATGCTAAAGCCAGCCAAGTACTACAATTTTGAAAACTCTAGCACTATACTCAAGGAATTAACGCCCCAAAAGGCCGTGAGCCCTCATACCCAATGAACCTGTCGCCCGAACAACCCATTGTGAATCCAGCCTGGAGTTTATTAGCCATAGCCCTGCTCGCCCTACCAACGCCATCCTGGGGGGCATGCGATAGACTGGTAGTATCTGCCAACGCCAACAACGCCCCAATCAGCTATGAGAAAGACGGAAAACTAACCGGCATTGGGTTCGAACTATTTAACCGCCTTCTTTCAAGTTTCAAAATCCCCATTGAAAAAACACAGCCTTACCCTTGGAGAAGAACATTAAATCACAGTAAAAACGGGGATATTGATATTATTATTGGTATCAGAAAAACCATAGAACGCATGCTGTATCTAGATTTTATTGAACCTGCATTTACCAGCACTGCCCACACCATTTTCTTTAGGAAAGATAAAAAGGCAAATATAAAATCCAAAGCGGATCTAACTCTTCTTTATGGTGGAGTAACCCTTGGCATGGCTTTAGACGATAACTTTTCACTATTTATGACCGAACATCTGCAGGTAGATCAAGTCGCTACGGTCGAACAAAACTTTCTAAAGCTAATAACTGGTCGCATTGACTATTTCATTGCCCCACTTCTATCCACTATCAATACCGTTCAAATACACTACCCAGAACAACTAGAAGAGTTGGCATTTTTAAGCGACCCTATATCCGTAACGGACGAATACATAGCCATTTCAAAGCTGAGTCATTGCAACGCTA
>JQIA01001563.1_pt1 | contig 12288 bp, 9 predicted proteins | sample 811431 | NCBI WGS metagenome assembly JQIA01 (sample SAMN02998118, study PRJNA258478) | marine sediment metagenome | biome: marine; feature: seafloor; material: sediment; isolation source: oil-polluted sediment collected from 3 locations (0.5 km, 0.7 km and 0.9 km)... | place: USA: Gulf of Mexico ... | reverse complement strand
GGATTGAAGCGATTAAATCCAAGCCATGGATGTGGGGCAGGTGCTTTCCCTAACATTGGATCTAAAAAAATTCGTTTCCCATCAATTTCTAATAATATGGCCGAATGTCCAAACCATGTGACCTTCGTTGCTCCATTATGGGCTTGTTGAAAATATTTTGATCCTAATGTTTCAAATGGAAGTTTATATTCGGGTGCTTTATCACCAGTTTTAAAAAAGGAGAAAAAGGTCTTGAATTTAAAATCAGTCGTCTGCAAAGTTTCCTCTGGATTATGAAATAACCCATTATGAAAGTTGGGCGAAGCGAAAACTTTAAGCGTTTGCTTTTCTTTTTTCGAGGCTCCAAATTGTGGACTGAACTTGATAAAGCCAATCACCAGTCCTATTATTCCTATAATGATAGTTATTGTAATCATAATATTATTTTTCATCCATTATTAAATTCAGGGATCTTATTTAACTTCCTGCATTTGACGCATTTGTTTTAAGATCATTTTTTTAGGAGTTAATGGAATCATTGCCATCATAATTTTCTGCATTCTGCTTACCCCGGCCATAACATTTAGTTTCCCTTTTAGCATTCCATTATAACCAGCTAAGGCAACTTCATTTGCACTAAAGGTATTCTTAAATAAATCGGTTTTATCCATTCCAGAAGTTTTGGCAAATTCTGTTTCTGTTGCTCCTGGAAGAAGAGCTGTGACAGTAATATTTGTATCATAGAGTTCTTCGGCCAATGCATTACTAAATGAAGTTACATAAGCTTTCGTAGCATAATAAACGGCTTGTAATGGTCCAGGCATCAAGGAGGCTGTAGATGAAACATTCAGGACTTTACCGCTATTACGATTCACAAAGTCTGGTAGAAAATAATTAGTTAATGCTGTAAGTGCTATGATATTTAAATTAATCATGGCTAAATCTTGAGTCCATTCTCTTTTATGAAATTTGCCATGACCACCAAATCCTGCATTGTTTATTAAGTATTCAATCTGAATTCCTTCTTTTTTGACTTCATCATAAATTTCTTTTGCAGAGTCTATATGTGAGAGGTCTTTTGAAATCACTTTGACTTTAGAGTTAAACTTGCTTTCTAGCTCTTCTTTTAATTGATTTAATTTGTCTTCACTTCTAGCAATTATAACTAAATCTCCACCTTTTTCAGCGTGAATATATGCGATTTCTTTTCCAATTCCAGTACTAGCTCCAGTGATTAATGCTACTTTTTTCATAATTCAATTATTTGATTGTTATGATGCAAATGTAGTGTGGGCTAGGAAGGTGGGTGTATACTAATTACTGAATGTTGTATACTTTTTACTTATTACTGACTTCTCACCATCTAAAAAGCCCTATTGGCAGATTTATGCAAGAAAACTGTAATAATAAGCCATTTCAAGCGTCTTACATTTAACGTTTTTTAACCATTGATTAGCTTTCGTTAACTTTAGCGGTGAGAGTTCTTCATATCTTAGTGTGCTCAATAAAAAGACAAAACATGTTTGTAAATTATCTTAAAACTGCCCTTCGGACTTTATTACGGCAAAAATCATATTCAATCATAAATATCGGTGGATTAGCCATCGGAATGTCGGTTTGTATTCTTATTCTCAGCTATGTTTTCTTTGAGTTGAGCTATGATAAATTTCATGAAAAATCAGACCAGATCTATAGGGTTGGATTAGAAGCAACAGTTGGTGGAAACACCATGAGATTGCCGCTTACAAGTGCTCCCATGGCAGAAGCCCTACGTCAAGACTTTCCGGAAGTAATTGCAAATTCAAGAATAAGTATAAGCGAATCTCAAGAATTGAGTATTGGAGAACGGAAGTTTATTCAAGAAAACATGCTCTATGCCGACTCCTCTTTTTTCGATATATTTTCATTTAAGCTAATTCAGGGGTCTCGAAGCGAGGTTTTATTAAATCCCAAAAGTATTGTACTTACAGAAAGTTGTGCTAAGAAAATTTTTGGAGATGAAAATGCAATTGGTGAGGTTCTTCGAATTAACGACCGTCGTTCATATACAGTAACGGGGATTATGGAAGATGCTCCTCCTAATTCGCAACTCCAATTTGAATTGATTGGATCTATGGATATTCGTGATCCAAAATCAAGTTTTTATCGTCAGAATAATTGGGGAAGTATTGCGATGTATTCTTATATTTTATTAGATAAAAACGCTGATTATCTAAAATTAGAGGAGAAATTTGATGATTTTAAGGTAAGGCATACCCAAAACCTCATAGATATGGGTGTACATTTCGATCTGTTCTTACAACCATTAGCTGATGTTCATTTATATTCTAATTTAGAAAGAGAAATAGCTAGCAGTGGAGATATTACTTATGTTTATTTATTCTCTGCAATTGCGATATTTATTCTATTTATAGCATGCATTAATTATATGAATTTGGCTTCGGCACGTTCGTTTAAACGAGCTAAAGAAGTTGGGATGCGAAAGATTCATGGCGCAGTTAGGCCACAATTAATTGGTCAATTTTTAGGCGAATCAGTCATGTTTAGCATCATTGCCTTTATTATATCTCTGCTTATTGTTCAGATCACTATGCCAATGTTTAACAACTTGGTATATCAACATGAAAGCAGTATAGATTTATTCAGTAATAAACTTACACTTATTGGCTTCTTTGTTGCAATTACATTCATAGTTGGGATCTTAGCTGGCTCTTATCCTGCCTTCTATATGTCTTCTTTTTCGCCTATTGCTGCCCTCAAAGGGGAAAAGCTTAAAGGGAAAAAGAAATCTTTATTAAGAAACATATTGGTAGTATTACAATTTTCGATTGCAGTTGCTTTAATTATCTGCACCTCTGTAATATATACCCAGATCAATTATATGCAGAATAAAGATCTGGGTTTTGATGGTGAAAATAGAATCGTTATTCCAATGAGAAGCGAAAGCTTAAGAAATAAAAGCGAAGTCTTGCGGAATGAGTTTATGTCTTTATCTAATGTAGAAATGGTGAGTATTGCAAATGGTGCTCCAGGATATGGAATGAATGGTTCAGGCTATTTTCCTGAAGGCGCCGATCAAACAACTCCTGTTATTATTTATAATAGTACAATAGATGATCTATTTATTGAAACTATGGATATGGAAATAGTCGAAGGAAGGAATTTTTCTCATGAATTTGGTACAGATACTTTAGCCGTATTAATTAATGAAGAACTTGCTAAAAAATATAGTTGGGATAATCCCATTGGTAAAAAGTTATCGGTATCAGCTGGGGATAGCTTGCCCAATATAGACTTTAGAGTAGTTGGAGTGCTTAAAGATTTTCATTTTATGTCTCTTCTTACAAAAGTGGAACCTCATGCCTATCACTATAGACCGTCAAATATGAGGAATCTCATACTTAAATTGAACGCTAAAAATAAGGATATAGCCTTGAAGCAAGTGGAGGAGAAATGGGCAGAACTTTCGAATAATGCTCCTTTCGACTATATATTTGTAGATGCAAATTTCGAGGAGACATATATTTCTTATATCAGAATGGGCAAATTATTTACGGCCTTCACTTTGATTGCAATCTTTGTAGCATGTATCGGATTATTTGGTCTGGCTTCTTTCTTAACAGAGATCAGAACTAAAGAAATTGGAATCCGAAAAGTACAAGGTGCAGGGATCTTTAATATCCTTAGATTACTCAATACAGATTTTATTAAATGGGTAGTAGTGGCGAATATTGTAGCATGGCCAGTAGCATATTATTATATGACAGAGTGGTTGGCAAATTTCTCTTATCCAATAAGTTTAAGTTGGATGAACTTTGCTCTAGGCGGCTTACTTTCTATATTTATTGCATTGGTAACGGTGAGTTATCAATCCTTAAGAGCAGCCTTACGGAATCCGATAGACTCTTTACGTTACGAATAGAAATGTTCAAAGTTGAACATCATTTGTTTTATTTGTGGACGTTTTTAAATCGAAAATTTGAAGTGAAAACGTATTAATCATCACAAAAAGAGAAAGATAGGCATTTGGCATAGTATTAGAGTTTCTTTAAATCGAATCAAAAACCTAAACTATGAAAAAACTTATTTTAATCGGACTAACTTTTATGTTATGTTTATCGATCCAATCAAAAGCTCAATCAGCAGCTGATACTCTCGCAATTAATAAAACCATTTTAAATTATTTGGAAGGATATTATACTGGTGATGAGCTTCGAATGGAGAAAGCTTTATTTCGGGATCTAGCTAAGCGGTTTATAACACCCGAGCGAAATGGAAAAAATGAAATTAAACATATGACGGCGATGCAATTGGTAGAGTATACCAGACGCAAAAATGATGATACTCCTAAAAAGGGAACATTAATAACAAAGATTAAAATCTTTGAGATCTATGATAAAGTTGCTATTGCCCGTTCAGAAGGCGATAAGATAAATTTTGTGGACTTTTTTCATCTCGGAAAAGTAAATGGAGAATGGAAGATAGTGAATGTTATTTGGGCTTTTAAACCTAAATAACTAACGAAGCTTTTTCCTTTTCATCAAACTCATCGTAATTGCTAAAAGCATAAAGATAACAGCAATGAAAGATGAAATTCTAGCAATAAAATCTCCATTATGAGTATAAAAAGTAAGCTTGGAGTTTTTATTTAGCTTGCCTTTTATTACATCTTTAACCCAGTAATCTGATTGCTGAATTACATCACCTCTTTGATTGATAAAAGCTGAAGTTCCTGTGTTTGCTGATCGTGCAACGGAACGTCGGGTTTCAATAGCTCGGAGTTTAGCCATGCTAAAATGCTGCTTATATCCAGGGGTGTCGCCCCACCATCCATCATTGGTTATAATAAAAATAAGTTCAGCACCGTTTCTTACAAAGCGTGAAACGAATTCTCCATAAATAGATTCGTAACAAATAGGTGTAGCCACTATTATTGAGTCTTGAGAAATAAAATTAGTACGTATGTCGTCGGTTGCTAAAGTACCTACTATACCGCCCAAATCGAATGCAAATTGTTCTAATACTTTTAGAAATCGCCAACTTGGCATTTTTTCTACTCCAGGAGTAAGTTTTGATTTATGATAAAGTTGGATCTCGCTGGATTTATCCAAAAATATTGCGGCATTATAATTATAATAATGACCATTGCTTTTTGGAAATTTTCGAGCAGCATTACTTAATGTATCAGCACCATAAATTATTTTATAAGTTGAGGCTCCAATAATAAGGGATGTGTTTTGATAATTATCCAAGAAAGTACGCAACTGACGAATTGATCCATAGTTTTCTAAGCGTCTCTCAAACATTTGTCTTTCTTGATCAGCAGACTCTGGACAGATAATAAAATCAACTTCCTGATCCATTTCTGGGGTTATCAAATCGGTAATCCGTTGAATAACAACTTTTGGATCTAATTCATATTGTTCTGTATAAGGATCCAAGTTTGGTTGCGCAATAACGATGCTTACAGGATCTTCTTTTTCTTCATAATTCACGTAGAGTGAATACGAAATAATTATTGGAATAGCTATAAGGAGAACGATCCCAATTATTCCAATATACTCTTGCCTACCTAACTTCCTGGTATCTTTGTAATGAATTAAAAATTTATAAATCAATAAGTTTAAAAGTAAGATCCAAAAAGTACCACCAAGTGCTCCTGTATACTCATACCACTGAATCCACTTATGCCAACTAGCAAAACCGTTTCCTAGGTTAAGCCATGGGAAAGTTAGGTCCCAATCCAAATGGAAATATTCGAATGCTAGCCAGAAAAAGAGCAATAGAAAATTTCCATACTTATATGTATAAAGGCTTCTTCTTGTAAGATGGTATAAACTAAATGCCACAGTCATGAAAAAACTGTTCAATATTAAGGCCGCAATTCCAGCCGCGAGATCAGAATTCCAGATCCAATAAACTGTTAAGGCATTAAATACCAAGAAGCCTGGATATACAATTAGAAATATACTAAAGCGATTAAAATCTTGCTTATGCTTTATTAAATAATCATCTACAAATAGAAATGGAATGAAAGCAATAAAAAGTAAAAGTGGAAATCCGTTTAATGGCCAGCTAAGTGCTAAAAGTAAACCACTGAGCATTCCAATTGCAATCAGATAAGATTTTTTCATAAGCATCTATTTTTAATAAAGAAACTTATTATAAGGATATTGTTTAGCATGCATATCCTTTATAAAATCATAAATTAATTTACGGAACTCATGGTAGTTTTCTTTCTTCGTAGCAGAAATAAACATGCAAGGATGATTCATTTTAGCCATCCAAGTGTTTTTGAGCTCTTCCAAACTAATATTTTCTTTAGTTTTTGGAGTAAGATCATCTTCTTCCTTTTCCACGAAGGTGAAAGCATCTATCTTATTGAAAACAAGTATTAATGGTTTGTCGTTTACCTCGATATCTGCCAAAGTTTGATTTACAATATTGATTTGCTCTTCAAAATCTGGATGAGCAATATCTACTACATGAATTAGTAAATCAGATTCTCTAACTTCATCGAGAGTAGATTTAAAAGATTCAACTAAACCATGAGGAAGCTTGCGAATAAACCCAACTGTATCAGTTAAAAGGAAAGGTAGATTCTCAATAACAACCTTTCGAACGGTAGTATCTAAAGTGGCAAAAAGTTTATTTTCAGCAAAAACATCCGACTTACTCAAAAGGTTCATGATGGTAGATTTACCGGCATTGGTATAGCCTACAAGTGAGACCCTTACTAAATTTTGGCGATTCTTTCTCTGAGTTTTCTTCTGCTTATCAATGAGTTTTAATTTGTCTTTTAATAATGCAATCTTATCTCGGATAATTCTTCTATCTGTTTCGATTTCAGTTTCACCAGGACCCCTTAATCCAATCCCACCTTTTTGACGTTCTAGGTGAGTCCACATACGAGTTAGTCGAGGAAGTAAATATTGACATTGTGCCAACTCAACTTGAGTTCTGGCATGTGCTGTTTGTGCTCTTCTAGCAAAGATGTCAAGAATTAAATTAGTTCGATCTAAAATCTTGCATTTTAAAGCCTTCTCTAAATTTCTTAATTGTGAAGGTGCTAATTCATCATCAAATACACATAAATCAATCTCTTCATCTTCAATATATTGGGCAATTTCTTCTATTTTACCACTCCCAACAAAAGTCTTAGGATTTGCAAAATCAAGTGATTGCGTAAACCTTTTTACAGGAATCCCACCTGCTGTTTCCACAAGAAATGATAATTCCTCTAGATATTCGTTAGTACGTTCTTGAGATTGTCCTTTCGTAGCTATACCAACAAGTATAGCTCGTTCAGGTTTAATAGCAGTATTATGAAGTTTGTTTTTCATAAATTAGAATTTTCTGAAACCAATAATTTCTCTAATTTCTTTGATATTAGAAGATGCACTTTCACGAGCTTTTTCAGCTCCCATTGCAGCAACTTTTCTCAAATATTCAGTATTGGCATGTAAATCCGCAACTTTCTCTCTGAATGGTGCGGTAAATTTGATAGTATCTTCTGCTAATTGCTTCTTAAGATCTCCATATCTGATTTCACATTTATTATATAAATCATCGAAATGTTGAACAGTATCAGGAGTAGATACAACACTTAAGAGCGTAAATAAGTTTTGAATTGCATCTGGTTTTGCTTGATTCATTTCAGTAGGACCACTATCAGAAACAGCACGCATTATTTTCTTACGCATTGTCTTTTCATCTTCAGATAGGAATATGGCATTGCCTTCTCCTTCAGATTTACCCATTTTACCGCTTCCATCTAAACCAGGAATTTTAACCAGTGCTTCTCCAAAATTATATGCATTTGGAATGGGGAAATGATCTACATTATACATCCTATTAAAACGACGAGCAAAAGTTCTCATCATCTCTAAATTTTGTTCTTGATCTTTACCCACAGGAACTTTCGTTGCTTTATGGATAATCACATCTGCAGCCATTAATGTGGGATAAGTTAATAAACCAGCATTTACATTATTTGGTTGCTTCCGAACCTTGTCTTTAAAGGAGGTAACTCTTTCAAGCTCACCTAAATAGGCATTCATATTCAGTAACAAATATAATTCTGACACCTCAGGAACATCGCTTTGGATATATATAGTTGACTTTTCTGGATCCAATCCAGCAGCTAAATATTCGGCAAGTACTTGCTTCACATTTCCATGAAGATCTTCAGGAGTAGGGTGGGTAGTTAAAGAATGATAATCCGCAATGAAGAAATAACAATTGTTTTCCTCCTGCATCTTAATGAAATTCTTAATTGCACCAAAATAGTTACCTAAATGTAATTTACCCGTTGGCCTAATGCCACTTACTACTGTTTCCATGTTACAAAAATAGGAAACTTTATTGTACGTTTAAGTATAAATTATTGAAATAGGTGTAGTGGAAGTATAATATTAAAATATCGCCTTAGTCTATGAAATTTAAGGCGATATGTAAGAAATGTAATTATGATATTTTTATTTAATAATATTTACTTTTTTCAGAAACTTATATTCATTTTCAGATAGCTCAATTAATCCATCTTTTTGATGAGCTCGTATGAATACAAATAATACCTCAAATTCTTTCACAAAAAAAATGCGGACCTTTTTAAAAAAGCCCGCATCTAAAATGTAATTAATTGTACTTACATCTTTATTTCATCACCACCCTTATTGAAGAAACGATAATCTAATAGATGATAAGATGGCATTGACTTAATTTTTATCCACTTATTATAATTAAAGAACCATTTTCTTTGAATCGAAAGTAATCCTTTAGTTAAATAAGCATTGATGTATGGATGAACTCCAATACTAAGTGATTTTTCATTTTGATCATGTAATAAATATCGAATGTTATTTTCGATTTCATCGATCATAATTATACTTGGCTTAATCTTTCCAGTACCATCACAAGAAGGACATTTTTCCAATATCTCAACATTCATTTCAGGACGAACCCGTTGACGAGTAATCTGTACTAGACCAAATTTACTAGGAGGTAAAATGGTATGTTTAGCATGATCTTTCGCCATTTCATCCTTCATTTTTTGATAAAGGGCACGGCGGTTTTTAGCATCATGCATGTCGATGAAATCGACCACGATTATGCCTCCCATATCCCGTAAACGAAGCTGACGTGCAATTTCTATTGCAGACTCAATGTTTACCTCAAGGGCATTAGTCTCTTGGCTATTCTCTTTCTTAACTCTATGTCCACTATTCACATCAATAACATGCATGGCTTCGGTATGCTCAATAATGAGATACACTCCACTTTTAATGGTTACGGTTTTGCCGAAAGAACTCTTGATTTGTTTATCGATCCCAAATTGCTCAAAAATTGGCTTTTTGCCTTTAGAAAGATTGACAATATCAACTTTATCTGGAGCAATGGTCTTGATATAGCTTTTGATGTCTTCGAATAATATAGGGTCGTTTAAATGAATATTATTAAAAGATTCATTCATTAGGTCCCTAAGTATTGCTGAAGTTCGAGCTAATTCACTAACAATTTTTTGCGGCACTTGCGCAGATGGAAGTTTGTTAATTAGCGAATGCCATTTTTCCACAAGATTGCGTAAATCTGTATCCAGCTCAGCTACTTTTTTGTGTTCAGCAACTGTGCGGATGATTACACCAAAATTGTTGGGTTTAATACTTTGTATCAGCCTTTTCAGGCGACTTTTTTCTTCTGGATCTTTTATCTTTTGAGAGATAGAGATTCGATTCGAGAAGGGTACCAGCACTAAAAATCTGCCGGCAAAAGAAAGCTCAGAAGAGATTCTTGGCCCTTTAGTCGAAATTGGTTCTTTCGCTATTTGTACAAGTACTTGTTGATTGGTACTCAGAACTTGGGTGATCTTCCCAGTCTTTTCAATGTCTGCCTCTAATTTAAAGCTTTCTAGACTTGGTTTCTGACCCTGATGATTGGCTTGTGCTACTTTAGATAATTTATTTAAGGAGCGAACTTGCGGTCCTAAATCTAAATAGTGGAGAAAGGCATCTTTTTCGTAACCTACATCCACAAAAGCAGCGTTTAATCCTGGCATTATTTTCTTAACCCTACCAAGGTAAACGTCACCAACCGAATAATTATTATTATTCTTTTCTTTGTGTAATTCAACAAGAAATTTATCTTCCAATAAAGCGATCTCAACTTCCGAAGAACTTGCGTTTATTATTAATTCCTTATCCACAGTAAATATTTTAATATCATCAAATCATTGAAAAAGCTGTCAATGATAAAGCATGTGAAGGGCAGTAATCGTGTAAAAAATGAGCACATGAATCAAAAGATTCACATGCTCATGAAGAAAATCTAATTATTTCTTTTTGTGTCTGTTTTTACGTAGACGTTTTTTCCGTTTATGCGTAGACATTTTATGTCTCTTTCTCTTTTTCCCACTTGGCATAATAAAAATTTGTTAAATTTATTTTACTTGATTTTTCACTTCATTAACAAAAGTCTTCGCAGGCTTAAAAGAAGGAATGTTATGTGCTGGTATAATGATAGTAGTATTTTTTGAAATATTTCTACCAGTTTTTTCAGCTCTTCTTTTAATTGTAAAGCTACCGAAACCTCTTAAGTATACATTGTCGCCTTTAACCATAGAATCTTTAACAGTTTCCATAAAAGCTTCAACTGTTGCTTGCACGGCAACTTTCTCAATTCCTGTTTTGTTAGCAATTTCTGTTACGATTTCTGCTTTTGTCATGTCTTTATACTTTTAATGATTTGATAAATAATTTCTTAATTCGGGCAGCAAAGATACATTTTTTTTGAAAGATTATTAAATTTTAAAAAAAGTTTTTTTATTCTAATTGGCTCTAAATAAATTTGTTCTATATAAGAATAGCGGAAAAGAGTGAATAATTGATTTTTTAAAATTATAATTAATTAATATTTCTTTGCGACAAATTTGAACATTCGGAATATATGATGTGTCGGCGTTAATTTATTATTATTTTTGTATTATAAAATTTAAAATCATGGCAGGAGTTAATAAAGTAATTCTCGTAGGAAACCTGGGGAAAGATCCAGAAGCGTTTACCTTCGATAATGGTGTAAAAAAGGTTAGTTTTTCATTAGCCACAACCGAAAGTTATAAAGATAAAGAAGGCAATAGAGTAGATCAGACCGAATGGCATAATGTTGTTTTATGGCGCGGTTTAGCTGATGTTGCTGAAAAATATTTATCAAAAGGTAATCAGGTTTATATTGAAGGTAAAATCAAAACCAGATCTTGGGATGATAAAGACGGCATTAAACGTTATACAACCGAGATTTATTGTGATAATATGACTATGCTTAGTGGACGTAAGGAGCAATCTGCAGCTGAGCCAGCTAAGGCTAGCGAACCAACAACAGAACCTATTCAAGGACCTGAAGATGATCTTCCTTTCTAAAAAAGAATAGCATACAGACATAAACTTAGAGCAATATCTTGATTCAGGATGTTGCTTTTTTTTACCTTTGTAGAAATTAGACTTTATAATAACTAAAATCGTATGGAGTTATTTATCTTTTTCCGCTTCCCCTCGTTTTTTTTATTTTCCTTAGCTACGGCTAAGCAAAAGAAAGATGCCTTGGTAATCGAAAAAATCTTAAATCCCTCCTAATTCGATTTCAATCATCATAAAGTCTATTATCCTAAAATTTCAAATATTGACTGAAACAGATTTTGCCCCTTTTACGGAAATATTCCTGAGTATTTTATTCAAACCCTTATCATTTGAAGCAATTATCGGATTTGTTGTTTTAATTGTTCTGCTGTTCTGTTCAGCGATGATTTCGGCATCAGAAGTAGCCTTCTTTTCATTAAAACCATCTCAATTAGAAGCTTCTAAAGGAAAAAAATCAGATGGAAAGGAATTGATTCAGAAATTACTAGATAGGCCTAAAAGATTATTAGCTACTATATTGATTGCTAATAATTTTATTAATGTGGGAATTGTAGTACTCTCAACTTATCTCACAATACAATTATTTAATTTATCTGAGTTTCCTATTCTGGCTTTTATTATCCAAGTTGTTGTAGTTACCAGTTTAATTTTAATTGTAGGAGAGATAATCCCTAAAATTTATGCATCCCAGAAAGCTTTAAGTATGGCTAGGTTTATGGCTCTACCTTTACAATTTTTACATAAAATATTTAATCCTATTAGCTCGATATTGGTGAGCTCTACTAATTTTATAGATAAAAGAGTTACTAGAAAAGGCCATCAGATTTCTCGGTCAGAACTAACCGAGGCCATAGAAATTACCTCAGATAAAGATGCTCCTGAAGATGAGCGCCGAATTCTG
>JQIA01001562.1_pt1 | contig 12291 bp, 15 predicted proteins | sample 811431 | NCBI WGS metagenome assembly JQIA01 (sample SAMN02998118, study PRJNA258478) | marine sediment metagenome | biome: marine; feature: seafloor; material: sediment; isolation source: oil-polluted sediment collected from 3 locations (0.5 km, 0.7 km and 0.9 km)... | place: USA: Gulf of Mexico ... | reverse complement strand
CAGGCAGCTCCCGCGCCCGGCCAGCAGTACGCACCGCCACCGCAGGCAGCTCCCGCGCCCGGCCAGCAGTACGCGCCGCCACCGCAGGCAGCTCCCGGCGCACCAGCGCAGGGCCGACCGCAGCAGGCGCACGACTTTCTCCCCGCCCGCTAGGGCGCCCCGCCCGGCTCGCTTCGGCGGGTCGGGTTTTTTTTTGTCCGCTGGGCTTGCGTTACCGGTAACAGGGCGTTACACTAGCGCCAGACACCAACAAACAGGGGCACAAAAATGACACCGACCATCGAAATCAGCATCGAAACGTACGCCGGCCACACCGGGCACTATTTCACCCTGACCTTGACCGAAAAAACCTCGTTTCTGGTGGCGCTGGACGGTGCCGGTTTGTTCATCACGAAATTAAACACTCCATTCATCGGCGGCCTGCCTTTCAACTCAATGGCCGACGCCCTAGCGCATTATAAAAACGCGAAAATGCTCTCCGCCCTTCGCGCCATCCCTGGGTATATCGCCGCCGGCCTGACCGGCCCGCGGGCGGTGCAGGCGTGAGCACCCTACAGCCACCAAACGACGGGCCGACGTACGAAACGGCGAATTTTTGGGTGCTGGTGCTGGATAACGGCGCGCATGAGGTGTACCAAAAAGGCATAACGCACTCCACCCGGTGCGCGCAGATAGGACACACCGGCGAGACGGGACTCGCGCGGGCCATCGCCGAGTGTAGCCGCCGGGAAGCCGGCAGGGGGGTGCGGGCGTGAACCGCCTACGCTGGGTCGTCCTTCTGCCGCTGTTGCTGCTGACCGCCGCAGCGGCCGCGCCGCACCAGCTCCTGTGCGCACTGTTCGACCACGACGAGGCGTACCGCGGCGTCCTCGCATCGGAGCGCCCGCTCTGGGCGGCCCTGCTCCGGGACTTCGGCCGATGAACGCAGGCGACCGCGAGACGACCGAGATCTGCTACCACGCCGAAAGCGACTGCCTGTTCATCGGCGCGCCGAGCGACCAGGTCGACGTTGTGTACCCGCACGAACTCCCCGCCGGGGCGCGGGTCGGTACGGCCCTGTCGCACTCGACGGTCTACCCGTCGCTTGACTTCGAGACGTACAGCGAAGCGGGGTTCGGAATCGGTGCGAAGGTGCGCGGACTCGGGCCGCGGGGCAAAGGCGGCCTCGGCGTTGTCGGGACGCCCGCATACGCGGAGCACCCAACCGCCGAGATCCTGTCGGCGGTCTACGACCTGAAAGACGGGCGCGGCCGGCGGCGGTGGCTGCCCGGCACGCCGAACCCGGTCGATCTGCTCGACCATATCGCGCGCGGCGGTTTGCTGGAGGCGTGGAACGTGACTTTCGAGTGGTGGGTCTGGAACATCATCGCGGTGCGCCGCCACGGCTGGCCTGTACTGCCGCTCGACCAGTGCCGCTGCGCGATGGCGAAGTCGCGCCGGTTCAGCCTGCCCGCTGCTCTGGATGGCGCGGCGAAGGTACTCGGCACCCTGCAAAAAGACCCGGACGGCAAGCGGCTGCTCCAGAAGCTAACCCGGCCGCATACGCCCACCAAAAACCGCGCCGCGCACCGCTGGACGCCTGCGACCGCGTGGGACGACTTCGTCAGGCTGTACGGCTACAACGGCCAGGACGTCGAAGCGGAGGACCAGGCCAGCGCGAGAATCCCCGACCTGACCGACCACGAACACGACGTCTGGCAAATGGACCAGACGATAAACGCCAGGGGGGTGTTGGTCGACGTCGTAACACTCGACGCCGCTCTGGACGTACTCGGGCAGGCCGAACGGAAGTACACCGTCGAGCTGGCCACCCTGACCGGTGGCGCTGTCGGGTCCGTGTCAGAAACCGCCAAGCTTGGCGCGTGGCTGTCCGACCAGGGCGTACCGCTGCCGGACATTCAGGCGGTCACCGTCGCCGACACGCTGAAACGGGACGACCTGCCGCCGGACGCACGCCGCGCGCTGCAGATCCGCGAGACGCTCGGGTCGTCGAACGTCAAGAAACTGCGCACGCTACGGCTGCAGGTATCCAGCGACGGGCGGCTGCGCGATCAGTATAAATACTGCGGCGCGGACCGAACCGGTCGATGGGCTGCCGGCGGCGTCCAGCTGCAGAATATCACGGCGAAAGGTCCCGCGGTGTCAATCTGCGAAAGCTGCGAGCAGCCGTTCGGGCGGACTGTCGGCGCGGACTGCCCGCGTTGCGGCGGCTGGATGGTCCACGACGCGCAGGACTGGACGATCGACCACGTCGAGGCCGCTATCACTGATATCAGAACCGGCGACCTGGCGACTGTCGAGCGGATCTGGGGCGACCCGGTCGACGTGCTCTGCGGCGTGCTGCGCGGGCTGTTCATGGCGCGGCCCGGTAGCAAGTTCGTTTGCGTCGACTTCTCGGCGATCGAGGCGGTCGCGGCTGCGTGCCTTGCGCGCTGCCAGTGGCGGATCGACGTATTCAACACGACGGGAAAGATTTACGAAATGTCAGCCGCTAAGATCACCGGCACCGACCCCGCAGTTTACGACGCGTACAAAGCGGAACACGGCACGCACCACGCGGACAGGAAGAAAATCGGCAAGGTCGCGGAATTGGCCAGCGGATTTAGCGGCTGGATTAACGCGTGGAAAGCCTTCGGCGCCGGCGAGACCATGACCGACGACGAGATCAAGAAAAACATACTGGCCTGGCGCGCTGAGTCGCCCGAAATCGTCGATATGTGGGGCGGACAGTTCCGCTGGTGCGGTCCGGGTAAGTGGGACTTTCGCGCCGAGCTGCACGGGCTAGAGGGCGCCGCCATCCAGGCGATCCAGAACCCCGGCCAGAATTACAGCCATATCGATATCACGTACGGCGTGGCGAACGATATCCTATTCTGTCGCCTCCCGTCGGGGCGCTTCCTGCACTACCACCGGCCGCGCCTGGCGCCCGCCATCGACAAGCTGAACCGAGGCCCGGCGGTATCAATTAGTTTTGAGGGGCACAACAGCAACGCGGCGAAGGGGCCAGTCGGCTGGCACCGGATCGAGACGTTCTCCGGGCGCCTTTTTGAGAACGTGGTCCAGGCGGTCGCGCGTGACATTCAAGCCGACGCCCTGCTGCGGTGCGAGGCGAACGGCTACCCGATCGTAATGCACACCCACGACGAGGGCACCGCAGAGGTGCCAGACTCGCCGGAGTACAACGTCGACGCTATGGCGGCGATTATGTCAGAACGGCCCACCTGGGCGAGCTGGTGGCCACTACGCGCCGCTGGTTGGGAGCACCAAAGATATCAAAAGGATTAAACGAGATGACCGGGGACACCAAACCGCCGCCCGCGCCGAAATGGCGGTACTTTCTTTTCTGCTACACCGGGAGCTACGCCGAGGGGGTGGGATTCGACGGGTCGATTCGCCTCGCCGCCCCCGGGTTCCCGTCCGCCGCACTCGTGCAGAACCGCGCTGGATACCGTGGAGCCCGGTCGCGGGTCGTTTCAATAACTGAGAAATCGAGGATCAAGATCGCCGCCCGTGCGGTCTGCCGCAGTTCGGGACACGCCCGGACGATGCGCCGTTCTGACGTACTGCCGAAGCTGGCCATCAGCCCACTGCCTTCAATTTTCTCTGTGCCCGGCACTGCTGCCGGCTGACGACAGTTTCCGTCACCCCGTCGCAGGTCGCCTCCACTTTAGCGAGTACCGTGCGCACCCGCTCGTCAGTAGCTTTGCGGCGCGCCTTTCGGCGACGCCATCTGGTGAACGCCCCGCGCACTAACCGCGCCCGCCTTGCTGCCTGTCGGCGGCTAGGATCAGGCGCTCGTGCGCCAGTCGGTTTGCCTCGCTCTGGTGCTCGCTGACCGTGCCGACTTCGTCCGTCAAGTCTCCCACGGAGTCCGCCAGGCTATCGACTGAACCTGCCAGCGGGCCGATAGTGTTCTCCTCCCGTTTCAGGAACTTATTCAACAGCCACGGGAACGCACCGGCCAGGGCGACCAGCATAGAAATCAGCGCGGCGATGACCCACCGCAGCGTAGCGAGGGCCGACTCGCTCTCCGGCGGCGGTGGGATCAGATCGACGGGCATGGTTATTACTCCGGTTCGTAGTCGTCCCATATCTGCACCGCCGCGAGTTGTCCTGCTGTTAACGCGGTTTGCAGCTCGGCCGCGTTAACAGGGTGCTTGACGTTGTCCGCCATGACCCAGTTACGCGACGCGATACCGTTCGCCGTCATTACTTCGATGGCGGTGCGTACGTTTAGTTCATCTTGCGGCCGGGTTTGTATCACGCGCCCGTCGCCGAAGTCGTAGGACATGGCCCGCAGAGCCGCGTCGCGGGTCTCTTTGTTCGTCGGTACGTGCGGCGCCTGCGCGGGTGCGCTGAACGCCCCGCCCCCGTCATCCGTCCAGTCGACGCCCACGCCGCCAGGATCGGCAACGTATGGCCCGGCGATTTCGGTAACTTTGTGGACAGCTACGACCACCCTGTTCTCTACCAATAGCCCGCGCATCTAGTAAAACTCCTTTATGATTACGATCCCGTCAGCACCGTCTCCGCCTGCGCGATCGGTTACGACGTCCAGTACCGCCACGCCGCTGCCGCCGGCGCCAGGTGCTGCCCCGTCGGTTCCATCTGCTGACGCCTGCGAGAAATTGCCCCCGCCGTACACACCGGCCGCCCCGTCGCCCCACGACGCGATATCGCCGGCCAACACGCCGCCGGTGCTGCCGTGGTTTCCGCCGAAATTGAAGTCGCCGCCTGAGGACAGGACGTACGACCCGCCGTGGTTGGTCCCTGTGCCTGCGGTGCCTGTCGCCCCTGCGGCGCCGTTTCCTGCACCCCCCGCCAGGCTGACGCCTGACGCGGTGACCGTGGAACTGCTGCCGGCCGCCCCGGCGTTGTTGCCGGCGATACCGCCCACGCCGCCCGCGCCGACTACTATCGCGTAGCTGGTGGCGATGTCCGTCACGACTTTAACAGTGGTCGAGCCTGCGCCGCCCCCGCCACTACTGGCTGCCGTGCCTGCGCCTTGCCCATCAACGCCGCCGCCGCCGCCGCCCGCACCGGTGCAGGTGAACTCCAGCGCCTTGACGCCGTCTGGCGGCGTGTACGTGCCGCCTGCGGCGAATGTGACGAGATTCACCGACCCGGCCCGGCTCAGTACGAATTTCCCGAGGGCGCTATCGTAGATCGCGCGGACGCGGCCGGCGACCTCCCCGGCGCCCACGGCGCTGCCGTCCGCCAGGACGATGCTTTTAACGCCGAGTCCCGCGACGTTCACCGTCGACGCGCTGGTGTTGTCAACGCCCGCAGTAAACTCGACAGCCATCCCGTCGAAATAGCTCGCCGGCCCTTGCTGGCCCGTCCGCAGGTCGAGAACGTACGCGTTCACTACCCCTGAGTCGTCGTACCAGGTGGCGCGGCCCGCTGCGATCTCGACGATCGCCTGCAGGTACTCGGACAGGACCGCAGTGTCTGCGTTGCCGCTCGGGACGATGCCCGACGCAGCGAGCAGCGCCTGCTGTAGCCCGTACGTGTCGTTGAGAATCGCCTCCTTTATCGGCGTGCCGTCTCCGGCGGTGCCGGTGGTGTCGTTTTTCGCCGACCCGTACGGGTAGTTCGCGTCGGGTGCGGTGATCCGCCCGACGTTCTCGGCTAAGGTGTTCGGGTTCGTTGCCATGCGTTGCGGCTCCTATGTGTAGTCGGTCAGTATGCCCAACCATTGCTCGGTCGGGCAAATTTTCAAGCAGAGATCCTCGAATTCTTCGCGGCGGCTCTGCGGGACAGTCGCGGCAGCGGGGAACGTCGCGCCGCCTATGTAGAGGAAATACGGGTATTTGGTCGGGTCCGACGGGATAACATACTGCTTGCGGCCGTAGCTGATCCGCTCCACGCCTGCGGCCGCGTCGTCGCCACCGGCGAACATGAGGTCGTGCCCCGCCCCGAGGATCTCGACCCCCGTCGTCAGTACCTTATTAACCAGCGGGTACCCTGACGGGGAATCGTTGGAATTAGCGAACATCGAATCGCCGCCACAGTACGCCAGGTCGTGCCCGGCGCCAACAAATTGACGCGGCGCTACCCCGTCCCAAAGGTACGTGAACAGGTTGCGCGCCGTGGGCGTAACGTCGCCATCGACCGACCCGCCTGTCGGGTGCGCTACGGACGGCACCCACCATTCGTGTACGTACACGTCGAAGCCGGCCGCCTGCAGCGTATCCTGTATGTACCGCGGGTCCTGCCCGCCTTGCGCCTGCCACGTTGCCGCTAGCCTGTCCCGGCGTGCTTGCTCGTCCAGTCCGACAGTCGGCAGCGCGAACTGCTGCTCCCACTCGGCCAGTGCCGTCGTCTCCTGCGGGTCGATCTCGACGAATACGCCGTCGAGGTACGTCCGCACGTCGGCCGGCAGGCCGGTTAATCCGTCAAAAAACCGCCGCAGGTACTTGTCGGCGGTTATGCGCCACGCCCTGCCGCGCGGTAGGAGGTGCGCGTACGTGTCGAGCCAGTCCATCAGACGAACGACACGGCGGAAAGTTTAGACTTCTCGCCCTCGCCGAGTACGTACGCGCCGATCCCACCGGACCCGCCAGCGGCGTAGAAAACCGCCGACGTGAACGTTCCGCCGGCCGCCGTTACGATATCCTCGACGATGGCCGACACCCTGGTCCGGGTCAGCTGGTCGCGCCGGGGCGGCACGGACAGGCCCGCGATGAACGGTTCGGCAGCGGCAAAGTACTCGGTCAGCGCGGTGGTGATATCTGTCTGCACCTGCGCCAGGTCAGCGACCCCGGCAATGGTCGCCACCTGCACGTCGAAGCCTGCGCGCGTGATCGGTAGCGAATTAACGAAGGCGCCTGCGTTGCGCCTGCTGGCTAGTCCTGCCGAGTCGAGGGTAATTAGGTCCAGGACCGACTGCAGCTGCGCGGTCGTCGGTATACCGTCGGCGCTGCCTGACGACTCGGGCGTCGCCTCGCTGTAGACGTCGACCTCGCCGGGCGCGCCGGTGTATGGGTAGACGTTAATGATCCCAGCGGCCTCTTCGCCCCACAACTCGTAGTCCGAATAGGCGCCGCCCTGCGGTCGTTTCTGAAACCTGTCGATAATGCGCTGTCGGTACGCCTCGACGGACTCGCCGTCTGCGCCGGTCACGGTCTGGCTGTTTACGACCGCGGCCCGCGCTACGTTAGCGAGCGGATTAGCGAAACTGATCGACGCGCCCGGGTCGAGGTTGCCAACCACGCCTGCGCCGCCTCCGCCGGTCTGGTCAGACACGGCGCGCACGGTTGCCTGCACGGTCGGGGCGGTCAGCGCCACACCGGCCAGGGTGATATACGTCACGCCGTTACCCGGCCCGACTAGCTGCGAGCCGGCGGGCAGGCTGCCCGCTTGGTTTTCTACGGTGATATCGACCAGTAGTTCGGCCTGCGTGGCGGCTACCGGGTCACCGACGCCGATCAGCCTGCCCCAGAACGTCAGCGGGTTGACCGTCTCGCCGTTGATGTCGGTATCGACCGCGCTGGCGGTGCGAACGAACAGCTGCAGGAAAACGAACCCGCCGTACTTGTATAGCAGGATGAACACCGCCGCGAGGGTTTTAGACAGTACGCGCAAAAACGACTTAGGTAGCAGCGGTATCGTCTGTGCCAGCGTCGCCTCCAGCTGCGCGATAATGTTGTCGCTGATCTCTTGCGTGGTCGGTGGCGTTAAGCTCATTGGGCGGCGTCCTTCCAGTTTTCAGAAAATTCTAACCGGCGTTTCGTCCCGTCCGGTCCGGTGATCAGCACGACGACCCGGATCGTGTTCAGGCCGGGCATGGTGGCGACAGTCAGAACGCGCGTTGCTGCGCCTGCGGGTACCAGCCACGCCAGGTCGCGCCCGGCTGCAGCTTCCAGGCGGCGCAGGTTGGCCGGTATCGCGGGCAGTGACCGCAGTAGATGCTGGAGCGCGCTGCGCTGCTGCCTGTCGGGCGGCTCGCCTGCGTTGCCCCACCACTGCAGCTTGTTATCGGTGGTGCCGTCGTCCTGCTCGTTACCGCCGAACAGCGATAGATAAACGGCAGACGCGAGCCCGTCGCCCATCGTCACGACGCCGTCGACGGCTTCGATCTCGCCATCGTCGTCAGTCTGGGATAGTTTGACGTCGCTCAATTATTCGCCCCGGTTGGCCCCGGCGCGCTTGACCCACCGAGTATGTTGTGGTCGTGCCCGGCGATCTCTTTACCGGCCAGCACTAAGCTGTTCGGGACCGTCACGTCACCGTTTGCCGCTATCGTCACGCCATTCACCACGAAATCGCCTCCCGCCTGCAGCTCGAACGACCCGTTGTCGTTTCGCCCGAGTATAGACCCGTCAGGGCTGATCGTCACGTCTGCCGCTGCGTTCCCGCTGATTATCTCGCCGGTGGCTTTGAGCCAGACCGCCGCGACGGCCATTCCGTCGGCAGGGTCGCGCGAGTAGATCCGTTTCTCTCCGGCCGCAGCCTGCGCTGCGTTGATCGGGTCGACGTAGCCCAGCGATGCGAACCGGCCGCGCTGCGGTGTTGGCCCGGCGTAGCTGTAATCGGTGTCCAGCGGGTGCGCGTCGTCGCCAGGTGGCGCGAAGTGCTCCGCCGTAATATTCGGCCCGCCGCCCGGGTCGCTCTTAACGTCGCTGACCTGCGCGCCGTTGCGGACGGTACGGACGAACGACAGGACGCGCGCTACTAATCCCACGGCAGCGACTCCGGCGTCTGGCCACTGAACGACCCCGGCAGTACCAGGTCGAGCGTCGCGGTCGAGCTGGCGGCGTTACGGGCAAACCGCACCTGCCTGATAACGAACTCGTACGCGTTGTAGACCATCGCACCCGGTGCGGTCAGAATGATAGTTGTGTTTGGCACCCACAGCTCACCCTGCGGGTCGCGCCAGGTACTGACCGCGACAGAGTAGGACGCGGCGTTGCCGAACATGCGGCCGGCTTTGGCTGCGACGGCGGTCGTTATGTCGCCGCCCTCTACGTCGGCCGGGTTGAACGTCATCGGACGCAGCACGCCAGCCAGGTGCGGGTTGCGTACCGTGTACTGCGACCCCTCGGTGCCGACGTTGACCGACTCCAGGCCTGTAACGTGGCTGTAATACTGTTGCGGTGAGAACGTAGGCGTTACGCTCAAAAGCGGCGAGTCGCCCTGCGTGAGTACCGCCACGGGCGCGCCCGGTCCGACGGATTGCTGGATCAACAGCTCGCCGGTCGGCGTACTCGACAGGACGTGTGCCCGTTGCCGTGCGAGGTCTGCCAGAAACGACTGGACCGTCTCGCCCGGGTCGACTGCTACGCGCTCGAACGTCGGCCCGGCTCCGCCCGGAGCAGATACGCCGACGCCAAACGGTGCGCAGAGTCGCGCGGCGATCTCAGGCAGCGCGAGCCCGTCGAACTCGATCGGGAACGCCGACGCCGGCGGCGTGCAGTCGTTCAGCACGCCGGCCCGTGAGTACCCCGACACGGCGGCCGTTTTGGACTGCGCGCTCAGTGCGGGCGTGACGCCGATCAGCGTACCAGTGAACAGCGGAACACCGCCGACGGTCACGTCAAGCGGCTTGTAGCTGAACGGCCGGAATACCTCCCGGAATCCCGGTGCGTTCGGGTCGAATGGCGCCGCGAATTCCAGCGTGTCCATTGCGTCCAGCGACCGAACCAGCTGCATGTCTGACCAGAACCGGAACCGCTGCCCATCGATCAGGACGGACGCCTCGTCGGCCGTGTTGCTCGGTGCGTCGGCCGGTTTGTCTGTCGGTGCGTCGGGCAGGTCGGGCACGAACAGCGGCGTGCCGGGCGTCAGTGGGTCCGCTGCGCCCGGGTTAGCTGCGGCCAGTTCGCCGGCGTGCTGCTCGCTGCCGTAGACTCGCCGCGATACGTCCGCGAAGGTGTCTCCGGGTACGGGACTATAGGTAGTAGACAATGGTGCGGCCCCGTGGTAGCTCCAGGATCTCCGAACCGCTCAGATCGTTAGAACTGATTAAAAAATCGAGCTTATCGTCGACGGTGCCGTACAACTCCATCGCCAGGTCGATCGGTGTCCGCGCGCGGTCGAGCGTTACGCGGTGCTCCCGCTGCAGGGTAAACGAGATCTGCACCAGGAACCCGGCCGCCAGTGCGACAGCGTCCTGCAGCTGTTGGTACGCCCCGCCCGTGTCAGTGGTGGCCACTTCGGACGGTCTGCCGCTGGAGGCGAGCGGCAAGGTCTCCGCGAGCGCTGCCAGCTCTGCGAACTGCTCGTCGCGCCACGCCGTTACGGCGGCGAACTGGTCGAGGATCTCCTCGGCTGCTGCCAGCGCCTGCGGTTTGGTGACGAACTGCGTATTAACCGCCGAGATAACCGCCCCGGTGACGTACGCCGAGACGAACAGGTCTTTAGCGTGGAACGTGTTGGCGACTTGCTTCGGGCTGCCTGACGCTACCGACGCGCCATCGCCACCGAATATCGCCGTCGCCAGATCTTTGTACGCAGTCAGCCGCGCCGCTATGGCCGTGAACGCGCGGGCAGGGGCCTGCACCAGCTGCACGACCTGGAACGCCAGCGTGAGCGGCGTCGAGACCAGCTCGGTGATACCCGTCTGGATCGACGTCACGATGGCGTCAAATTGTTGGCGGACTGCCGCCTCGGTGTCGGCGATTAACTGCAGGCCGCCCTGCACGTTGTCGACCAGGGTGTCGACGATGTTGCGGAACGACACGCGCTCCGACGCGGTCGCCAGGTCCAGGCTGTCCGCGAGCTCGTCGGCTGCCGTGTCGTTGAACGCATCGACTGCCGCGAGAACTTCGGACGCCGGGTCGCCTTGCGCCTGCGGGTAGATTATGTCGGTCGTTTCCCAGAACGTCAGCTCGATGACCGCCTGGTTTGCGGCGGTCTTGAGGTCGTCCCGGCGGTTGATCGTACCGAACGGCACCACGGCGGGCGTGCCGTACTTCGGGTGGTCGAGCTGCCCCGTGCCGACTTCGCGCAGCAGCTCCAAAAACGCGTCGGCCTGCTCGTCGTAATCGTCTCCCCAGAAAAACATGCGCAGCGGGAACCGTCGACTGGTCGGGCCGTTGTCCTGGACGTACGTGCCGTCTGCGTCCGGGAAGTCAAACGACGACGTTTTCTTATCGAACTCCAGCTTGACGTCTTCGTACGCGAACGTCTGCCGCACGCCGCTCGGCGACGTGTACGCGGCCTCCAGTACGCGGTCCTGCCACGGCACCGGTTAGCACCCCAGCCGTAAGCGGATCTCGGTCTCGAACCCGGGGCCAGCCAATACCTCGCCGTCTGGCTTGGCTGGCGACACGTAAACGAGTTTAGGCGAGTACGTGCCAGGGTCGACCGCCAGGCCGCCGAACTTGATCGCCACGGCGTTGCCGCTGAACGACTCCGCGTCGTGCGTCGCGTTCTGCAGTTGCCCGCATACCTCGGCATAAACCCGGGTTGCCCCGAGCGCGTCCAGGTCTACCGGCGCGCCTGCAGAATCGAATATCGTCAGGTCGGTCACGTTGTCCGCATCGAGCGCCGCGGTGACCTTAACGAGTTTAGACATTAGCGGTGATAGTGAACGCGCCGGCGGCGTTGACGGTCAGCGTAAAGCCCTGCGTCGTGTCGACTGCGGTCGTCCCGTCGGTAGTCAGGTCGACAATTTTCAGGCAGTCATCAGCCGCGCTGGTGTCGTTAAGAATAGCGAGGCACTTCGCGTCGATCGGGTTCGCCCCGTCGGCCGCGAAGGTGATATCGGTGTAATCGAGTTTTGACACGTTGGCCGCCCGTGTCCACGTGACGCCCGCCAGCGCGGTTTTGCCTGCGTAGTTCCCGCCGATGGTCGCACCGGTGAAGCTGGCCGCGTTGAGCACGGTGTTAGCGTCCAGGCTGGCGAACGTGTTAGTTACGAGCAGAAACGCGAACGCGTCCGCCGAATTGTTGTACGCACCGTCGCCCGACCGAAGGTCGTACTCAGCTACGTTTTTAGAATCGCCTCGTGCCATCTGTCTTACCTCGTTGTGATTACCAGGGCCGTGTTGCCGTCGTAAATTATGCCGCGCCGGTTGCTGTCCGTCACTATAACGAAATCGGGGACAAACAGCACGACGTTACCAGGAAGCGCTACGCTGTTGCTGTTCGCCGCGTCGGCCACTATCGTCAGGCCGCCGAGCTGTATGGTCGGGTCGTTCGCGCTGCTGTTGCTGTTCGCCGCGTCGGCCACTATCGTCAGGCCGCCGAGCTGTATGGTCGGGTCGTTCGCACTGCTGTTGCTGTTCGCTGTCGCAGCATCGACTGTAACGGCTGCAGTCAGGGCGATGGTCGGGCCGTTCGCGC
>JQIA01001561.1_pt1 | contig 12293 bp, 3 predicted proteins | sample 811431 | NCBI WGS metagenome assembly JQIA01 (sample SAMN02998118, study PRJNA258478) | marine sediment metagenome | biome: marine; feature: seafloor; material: sediment; isolation source: oil-polluted sediment collected from 3 locations (0.5 km, 0.7 km and 0.9 km)... | place: USA: Gulf of Mexico ... | reverse complement strand
AAATATTCCATTCCACCAATATGATCATTATGTGGATGAGAAATATAAACTCCATCTATATCAGATGAAGCCAAATTTAATTTTTTTAAAGCATGCCGAACATCACCACCAGCATCAACTAATAATCGATACGGTTTTTTCATTTTTTTCCCTGGCATATCAAATTCAATCAAAAAATTAGATTGCCATCTTGGGCTATAAAAACGTTGAGTTAATTCTTTCAGCTTGCTATTAATAATATCTTCAGAAATATTTTTAAATTCTTTGTTGGAAGCTATTTGCAAAAATAATTCTTTAGCTTGTTCCACAGGAATTACATCGGTATATTCTCCGGTTGCAAAGGCTGAATTAACACCTATTGCTGTTACTTTCATCTTATCCTCCGCATTTTAAATTTTTTATGTTTTTAAATATATCTAATAATTTTAGCATATTTTAATTCCTTAAATAATTATCTTCAGTTAACAATGGGAATTCTGCAATAAAGCTAGTTCCTTTACCTAGCTTGCTTTCACACCATACTTTACCTTTCATAATTTCAATTAATTTTTTTACAATAAACAATCCAAGTCCTGTAGAATGCTCATCACCAGTGGGACGAGGTGTTAATCTAGCAAATTTACCAAATAATTTACTTAAATCTTTTTCATTAAGACCTGGTCCTTCATCTTTTATTTCACAAATTACTTTTTCATCAGTTTTAGATAAGTTTAGGTATACGGTTTTTCCATGTGGAGAATATTTAATCGCATTAGAAACCAAATTATCTAATACTTGAAATATTGCATTTTCATCAGCAAGAATTGGGTGTGATTCTTCTACAAAATTAAATTTTATCTCAATATTTTTATCTTCTGCTGGTTTAAGATAATTCTGAACTACGGTTTGAAAAAATGGAAGTATATCATAAGTTGCTAGAGATATATGCGTACTACCAGATTCTATTGCATTCACATCCAACAAGTTTTGAATTAAAGCAAATAATCTTTGAGCACTATTTTCAATCATAGCAGCAAATTCAACAATTTTCTCTTGAGGAAAATCATTAATTGCTATTCGCATAAGATTTGCTAAAGATTGGATCGCTGAAAGTGGGTTTTTTAAATCATGAGCTGCGATACCTAAAAATTCATTTTTTTCTTGATTAAGTGTGATTAATTCTTGATTTAATTCTACTAAAGATTCGTTTTTATTTTTAAGTTCAGTAGTACGTTCAATTACCTTGGTTTCCAGAGATTGACGGTATGATTCAATCATCACGATATCTGAATAAGAACGTAAGCTTGCTGTAATAACAGTAAATAATTTTTGATCGGTTAGTTCAGTTTTGTTTTTATAATCATTAATGTCGTATTCTAATATAACCTGTTTTTCTGGAGCATAACCTGGTTGACCGGTTCTTAAAATTATCCGAACAAACTTATTATGTTGTCTAATATATTTTATCAGTTTTAAACCAGCGTCGTTAGTTTCCATAACAACATCTAGAAAGATAACGGCTATATTATCATATTGGCTAATTATTTCTCTTGCATCACTAGCAGAATAAGCACTTAAAAATTCTAACGATTTATTTTGATAAATATAATCTTCCAACACAAAACGAGTCAATTGATGAACATCTTTTTCATCATCAACAATTAAAATCTTCCAACCATTATCCTGACAAGAAAAATCATCATCATTTTGGACTAATGGTTGATCGTCATCTGCAAAAATAGCATCATCTGCAAATATGTTTTCTTCTTTATCTATTTGAGTCATAAATATAATATAAATACTGTTAAGAATAAGGCATTAATTAGTGCCTATCTGCTAAATAATACAAATCTCATGGATATAAACTTAATTGAAGATAATATAAAGCTTCTCCAATGCAAAAAGATTACCATTTTTATAATTTAAATCTTATTTGGTATATTAAATTATCTAAAATAAATTAGTTATATCATGGTATAGTTCACAAATAATAAATATATGGTAACATAGTTATTAGAAATAACTAGTTGGTCTTGATAATTTTATAGTTTAGATATTGTAAAATATTTCTTAAATTTACAAACAAATTTTCAATTATTTTAGGATAGTATTATTCAAAAAGTTTTTAATAAACACTTTTAGATAACTAATTTTTAGTTATTATCTATTAATTTAAACAGATTTGAATCATTTAAATTATGGTTTACAAATAATTTTAGAATAAATTATCCATGAATTTTAATAATGAGCAACATATATAATTCAGAAATTCTTTTGTGCAGAATAATAGCATTATATAATGAAAATTTTACATAGACAAGTATTTTTAAATTTAATCATATATATTTGAGCAATATTCACCCAGTAACATTTAGAGTAATTATAATGTGGTTTAAGAATTTACATATTTTCCGTTTTCTACAAGATATAATTATATCAGAAGAAGAGTTACAAATAAGCCTTGCTGCACTAATTTTTAAGCCTTGTGGGAAAATGGATACAGGAAGTATTGGTTGGGTTTCTCCATTAGGGCGTGACGGCGAACATCTAGTATATAGTGCTAATAATTGCCTAGTTTTCAAGATGCGTAAGGAAGAGAAAATTTTACCAGTATCAGTGATTCGTGAATTTGTCAATGATAGAGTGGAAGAAATTGAAACCCAACAAACACGCAAAGTTAGAAAACGAGAAAAAGATGAAATTCGTGATGAAGTTTTACAAGATTTAATTCCCAGAGCATTTACCCGTTCAAACTATATTTATGCTTATATTGATGTTAAACATGGTTGGTTATTAATAGATACTCCAAATTCAAAAAAAGCCGAAGAATTAGTAGATTTCTTACGTCATACAATAGGTAGTTTGCCAGTAACCCGACCTAAATTATGCCAAAGTATATCTAGTATAATGACGCAATGGTTAATACAACCTAACGATTGTCCGGTTGATTTTGAGTTGGGTGATGCTTGTGTATTAGCAAATATCGATGGGGCAGAAGCAAATTGTAAAAGACAAGATTTATTAGCTAAAGAAATTAACGCTCATTTAAAAGCTGGCAAATTGGTTAAACGTCTAGCATTAGAATGGAATGATAGATTAGGATTAATAATTGATGATGAATTGGTAATTAGAAGGTTACAAATTTTGGACTTAATTCAAACTCAAGTTAATGAAATTGACGCTGAAAGTTTTGAACAACAGTTTCAAGCTGATTTTATGATTATGAGTGCAGAAATAGCTAAATTAGTAGAAAAATTATTTGCAGTATTTGGTGGAGAAGATGAAGCTATTTATCAAAAAGTATTGTAAATAAAGAATATGATAATTTAAGAAAATTATTATATATAGATTAGCCAGTGTACTTAAAGTAGATATATTAAAAAGTCATGTATCAAAAAATCTTGTACATGTCATGGTTTCAATACCACCGAATCTTTTTAATTTCTCTCAGTCTCATTCAGTAGGAGCAATCCTTTATGGTTGCCCATGACATCCATAATCATGTAATGGGTAACCACAATGGATTACCCCCTTACATAACCTCAATCAATCCTTAAATACAACACTTCTCCACCATTATAAATAATATCACCATTATTTAACTTATAACCAATGTAAACTGTGTAATCGCCACTTGCAAATAGACCTTCAAATAATTGTATTTCTGGCATATTTTGTTCTAGTTGGATATTAGGGATAGATTTTGTAATATATACATTATTGGCATCCCAAGTTCCCCAAGTTGGAGCTTCCAATTGAGTATTAACGTCAGTATCACCATGTACAGCGACTATCATAATTTCTACAGTTTGACCTATGTGTTTGGTTTCTGGAGCAATAATGGTAGCAATCCCAACTTGAGTATCAACATGTGCATAGAAAGGATTATGAACTTTTTCATCTTGATAACCCCAATTTATAAACCGGGTAGTTGTAACAAATTTTTGATTGGCAACATTAAGTCCAATTCCGTTAGCTAACATAAAGTTAGTAGGCTCATAACCATTAAATACAATAATATCATTTTCTAATTGATAACCGATAAATATCTGATAATAACCAGGTCTTAGTGATAAATCTCCAATATAAACTGGTATTTCTAAATATTTTGGTAAACGTTGATAATGTTGAATTGGTAATAAGTTGGTAAGACTATGATCCCAAAATTGCCAAGTAGCTCCATTTCTAGCGTAAGCTTGTTCTCTATAATGCCCACGATAACCAGCAGCAAGTAATATATCTGCTGATTGGCCAACATAACGTGGTTCTACAGTAATGAATTCAGTAACAGCTATAGTGTCATAATAGGCAAAAGTTAAATTATCACCGTTACTATTATTTTGATTACTAATAGACGATGCAAAAATACTAGTGGATTCAACTTCATTCCAAATTTGAGTATCATCACGTACTATATCTTGTTGTAAATCTACGCTACCACTATTACCGATAAAGAAATGAATAGGTTCTAACCCATTAAATACTATTGTGCCATTTAGTAAGCGATAGCCAACAAAGATAGTAAATTCTCCTGGAATAAAATCTAATTCATCCGCAAAAATAAATACTTCAATTTGTTCTGTCAGTTCTGGATAATATTGGGCAGTTGGTAAGCTATTAAGCCGTCCATCCCATACTTGCCAATCTTGTTCATTGCGATTATAAGAAATATCATAAGATATATTATTATAAGTTCCAATCAACAATATATCAGCAACTTGACCAACATGTTGGGGAGCTATATTGACAGTACTAGAGATAGATACAGTTTTTGCGTCAGTATAAGTTAGACGACTATGATTAGCTAATTGGATATCAGAATTTAATTTATCCAGAAAACAAGATTGGCTAGTTTTCATATTGCCTTGAATGCTAATTTCTAAACCATATTGACAGTTATCATTGATAATTAAATCACCAATTTTACCAATTAGTAAACCGCTACCAGTTGTTTCAGTTCCATTTAACGAACCAGTATCAATTTTATATTGGTTAGCTGCATCTATTAAAGCGTTGCCTTTGATATTGCTGTTAGGATCAGGATTATTAGTAGATTCATTACCTTGATCATAATTAACATCTCTAGCCACTACGGTTAAATCGATAGTAGTTTTTTCTGTTGGAATTGAATGGTCGCTGATCACTATTTTACTTTGACCGACTTTAACTCCAGTTAGAGTAAACATAGCCGAACCACTATCACCAAGTGAAGTCCAATTTTCCAATAATACTATATTTTGATCTGGAATTTCACTAATATTAAGTTCGCCTTCACCACCAGCAACAGTTAAATCTAACTGCTGCCCAACTTTTACCGTAGTGTGCATAGCCTTAATTCTAAACTTAGACTTGCCAACATTGATAATTGGATTGGTTTGGTCTTCGATAACTTTAATATAAATTGTTATGGTTTGTAATGGGTTAGCACTATCACTAATCACCATTTTAGTATCACCAACATTAACCCCAGTCAATTCTAATTCGGCAGCTCCATCATTCAATGGTCGCCAAGCATCTAAAGAAACCAAACTATTATTAGGAATTTCTTTAATTAAAAGTTCCGCTTGTCCATCAGCTAGAGTCATCTCAGTACTTTCCCCAACTTTCAAAGTAATTGATAATGATTTTACATTGAATGTTGTGTTTAACTGGCATGTTGGACAACAGACCTGACAAGTTGGAAAGCTATGACAAGAATTAGTAGAATCATCATCAATAATAGTTAGAGTAATGGTTTCTGGAGAAACGATAGAAGCACCACCACCAGCATTACTTAATACTAAATCAATTATTTCATCACCCTCTTGAATGGTATCACTGGTAATAGGTATGCCAATTGCTTTGTCTCTACAATCATTAGCTTCCCAAGTTACAGTTCCCTGAGTAGTAGTGTAATCTGGACTTTGAGCAGTATTATCTCTAGTTGTATAATCTACACTGATCCTATCGTCACAATTTCCCAGTCGTTGAATTGCAACTGTGGCAACATTGCCAAACTCATCGATGGTATAACTTGGATTAGCCCATTGCACTCGTTCTTGAGCAAAGGCTCTGCCACTGGTATGAGTTATATGTCCATCTATATCTGAATTATCCCCAGCTTTGCCATCACTAAGACGGAAACTGGCAGTAGTAACTGTTTTATCACCAACCGTTTGACTACCTAATGTTACTGGTAAATCCTGCCATTCACCATTATCATATTGTCGATGTAAATCTACATCATCAGCGTCATGGTAAAAAACTTCAATATCTGCATCAGTACAAGACATATCTAAATCAAAAGGGAATGGTACTAGACTGTTATCATCAGCGGCTAAACCAGGCTCACTAAGTTGCACGTTATTTATAGTACAACCGTTTTTCTCCACAATAGTGACATATTTACCATCGGGCATTAATAAAGAAACCACATTATTTTGTTTCCAATCTGGAATGCCATCATCATTACCATCACCATTGTTTGGAGCGTTTTCTTCAATATCAGTAGCCACTCCATCACCATCACCATCCAAAGCAAAATTAGCCTGACAGCTTTTAGCTTTATCAATCAATACTGTGACAGTTTTATTAGTTCCACTACAGTCGCCAGTCCAATTGGTGAAAGCAAAACCTGAATCTGGATTAGCAACTAAATCAACTTCAGTACCTTGAGCATAGTCTTCGCTACAATCATCTTTACATTCAATCCCAGTCGGTTGGCTAGTTATTGAACCAGAACCATTTCTAGCTACATCCAAACTAAATTGCGGTACGTCATCTGCTACGAATACTGCTTTACAACTCTTAAAGTTATCCATAGTTACATTGCCGTCAGCATCACAATGACCACGCCAACCATCAAACACCCAACCAGTTTCTGGAGTAGGAGTTAAAGTAACTAAAGTTCCATTAGCATATGGCTGTTGACATGGATCATTGTTATTATTGCAAGATAAGTCATCACCTTCTACTTTACCTTGACCACTGATAGTAACGATTAATTTTACTTCACTAGTTGGAGCTTCAATTTCATCTGATACGGTAATAGTAACAGTGGCAGTATCACATAATTGCTCAGTATCACAGATTTGGTAGCTAAAACTATCTATACCTTCAAATCCAGCATTTGGAGTGTAATCTACTTCTCCAGTATCAATGTTAAGTTTCAATGTTCCATTAGTAGGTTGAGTAACAATAGTCAAACTACTTGGATTCAAATTATCATTTGGATCACTGTCATTTTTTAACACCGAAATTGTAATTGGAGTTTCAGGCTGAGTACTAATATCTAAGTCATTAGCTGTAGGTGAACTATTATTTGGACCTGTAACTGGAATAGACATTAATGATGAACTACTTTCTCCACCGTTGTTATCAGTAGCACTGAAAGTAAAACTAGCATTGCCGATAAAATCAGGACTAGGCTGGAAAAATATTTGGGCTGCTTGTTCAGGAGTTAATTCTTGCCCAGCTTGAATCGGAGTGCCACCAAGAGCCGGATCACCTAAATATAAAATTCCTTGCTCTGGCAACGTCTTAATTGTATAAGAAACCACTGTACCATTATCATCCGCAACTAAACTTGGTAATTTGGCAGTCACTTCATTAGTTATGGTTTCAGCAGTTTGATTACTGGTAGTTGGTGGTGGATCATCCAATGTAGGTACTAAAATTGTAACTGTTGCAGTATCGCAAGTTTGGGGGAAATCTGAATCACAAATTTGATAATCGAATTCATCAGTACCAAAAGTAAAACCAGCTTCGGGAGTATATGTAATTGTATTATCATTATTTACAACAGCAGTTCCCTTGCTAGGTTGGCTGGTTATGGTAATCAAATTATCTGTATCTAAATTACCTTCTGGATCAATATCATTTTTGATAACATCAACGGTAATTGGTATTTCTGGATCGGTATAACCATTGTCATCATTGGCTATTACATCTTTATTAGCCAAAGCTTCTACGATTGGTATAGTTACTAGAGCTGGACTACTGACATTGCCATTATCATCAGTAGCTGTATAAGCAAAACTAGCATTGCCTGTAAAATTTACGTTAGGTTCAAAATATAGTTGACTTATTTGTTCTGGAGTAAGTTCTTGGCCAGCAGTAATTGGAATTCCACCATTCTTTGGATCACCCAGATATAATATGCCTTGGCTGGTTGGTGGCAATGAACTAATATTATATGAGGTTATACTACCGTCATCAGTAGCGGCTAAAGATGGTAATTTAGTAGTAACATTATTAGGCATTGATGGCGAAGTTACTTTTTCCGCAGTTGGTGGAAAGTCATCTAAAATTGGTACTATAACCCTTACTTCAGCAGTATCACATTGAACTGGAACTCCGGTGTCACAGACTTCATATGTAAAAGTATCAATGCCTTTAGTAAAGTCATCATCTGGCTTATAAGTTACTGTACTATTAATATTAATAGTAATATTGACATTAACAGTACCATGTGGTGGTGGAGTAATAATCGTAACACTTTCAATATCAAGTCCACCTTCTGGATCAATATCATTATCCAAAATTTCAATAATAACTGGAGTAGCAATATCAGTAGTACTAGTATCATTATTAGCAATTGGAACAGTATTTACTGGTGCAGATACTGGAATTGTCACCAAAGCTGGACTACTAACAGCATCTGAATTATCAGTGGCAGTGTAAGTAAAACTAGCATCTCCAATGAATTTGCTGTTAGGTACAAAGTATAAACTGCCGATTTGATCTGGTGTAAGTTGTTGAAATTCCGTTATCAGAGTTCCTCCATTATCAGGATCACCTAGATATAAAGTACCTTGTTCGGTTGGTGGCAATGTGGCTATGTTATATGCAGTTACAGTTCCGTCTATATCAGTTGCTGATAATGGTGGTAATTGCACAGTGGTATTATTCAGAGTACTTTCGGCAGTTTTATCCACTGCAACTGGTGGCTCTTGAGTTGGTATTGTGATTGTAATTGTGGCAGTATCGCATAATGGTGGAGTGCCACTATCACAGACTTGATAAGTGAAACTATCTGTGCCAGTGTTAAAACCATTGTTTGGAGTATAAGTTACACTGCCATCTGGATTGATTATAACAGTACCATTAGCTGGTTGGTTAGCAATAGCAATTGTACTTGGGTTAAGATTACCATCTGGATCACTATCATTACTCAAAATATCGATGGTGACTGGAGTATTTGGATCGGTAGTACTGCTATTGTCATTGATAATTGGAGGACTGTTTGGTACAGCAGTAATCGGTATAGTTACCATAGCTATATTACTCACAGCATCATTATTATCAGTAGCTGTGTAAGTGAAACTAGAATCACCGCTATAGCTAGTATTAGGTTGGAAAAATAAACTTTTAGCTTGTTCAGGAGTCAAAACTTCATTCACCGCAATAGGTTTACCACCTTTAGCTGGGTCTTCTAAATATAATTTACCTTCACTTGCTGGCGGCAAAGTTTTGATTTGATAAGATTCCACCGTACCATCGCTATCAGTAGCTTCTAAAGCTGGTATTTGTCCAGTAATATTATTGGGTATGCTAGGGGCTTCTTTATCTTCGGCAATTGGTGGTTGGTTAGAATCAGTAACTGGAATAGTAACTGTGGCTGGTTCACTCTCAGAACCATTGTTATCAGTAGCTGTATAAGTAAATTCAACCTGGCCAATAAAGCTAGAATTAGGTTGAAAATAGATATTAGTTACTTCGGCTGGAGTCAATTCTTGACTAGCAAATATTGGAGTTCCACCTGTATTCGGGTTACCTAAATATAAAGTGCCTTGGGAACTGATTGGTATAGTTGTAATATTGAAAAATTCGACCGTGCCATCGGTATCAGTTGCTGACAAATCGTTCACTTTTACAGTGCTATCATTTGGAGTTGAAGTTACAGTTTTATCATCAGCTATTGGAGGTATATTATTTGGTGGAGCAGTAATTGTTATAGTTACATTAGCTTGATTACTAGCATCTCCTTGATTATCAGTAGCAGTATAATGAAAAACTACTTCATCAGTCGTGCTGGCAGCAGGCATAAAATATATATTATCTATATCGGCAGGAGTGAGAATTTGTCCTTCTGTTATTAGACTGCCAGTATCTGGTTCACCCAAATAGAGTACACCTTTAGTACTCGGTATATCATATACAGTATAACTAGCTATAGTACCATCTGAGTCGCTAGCTTCTAAAGTTGGTATCTGCACTGGAGTTGCATTGTCAGTGGATGTAACTTTATCAACCGCAACTGGTGGCTCGTTATCTGGTGGAGCTATTTCAAAAGAATGGCTTACTGTTTCAGTGTCAGCATTAGTAGTACTACCCTGTGGATTAGTTATATCATTGGGTCGAGTTATGGTGACTGAATTGGTAACTATATCACCGACATCCGCAGTTATAGTTCCAACTATTTCAAAAGTTGCCCTAGCTCCATCTTGCAGGTCAACGGTAATATCAATTGCTCCACTACCATTGGCTTCAGAACAACTATTTTGCATTGCAGGAGTTGGTTTTACTGAATCGGAAACTTCGCAAACCCATAATGGCAGTGGATCAGTTACGGTAGCTGGTAAATTATCCTGCACTTTGATTCCAGCAGCATCAGAAGGGCCATCATTTTTAACCGTAATAATATAAGTAACTGGACCACCATTTAATGGTTTAACCTCAGTAGTATGAGTCTTGCTCACTGATATATCGGCTTGTTTTAATTCAAAACTGGTTTGGATTTCAATTTCTTGCTGAACACTAGGGAAAGCCCAAGTATCTACAATCTTATCATCTCCAAAATTATTGATAAAAGCATGTTTACCCTCATAGCTATTAACTCCATCTAATGCTGAAATTAGTTCTGGAGAGTTATTATCATCAATAGCGGAATGATTATAGTAAATAGTGTTACAAGCTTCAGTACAATCCAAACGTTCTATAATAAAACCATTGGCATTATTCTCTAAATCCCAAAATGGAAAATGGATATTACCCAGTAAAAAATTAAATCTAGCATTATAAGGAACTTGTCTAGCCGGCAATGGATTACCTTCACCATCCAAACCATCCCAAGAAATCTGATTATCACCTATAATGGTAGAGCCTTGTAAAATTATATCTTCACCATCTCCAAATACATTATTATTATTGACATCAACTGTTAAGAAATAGGTTAATTCCATATCAATATTGAAACTAAAAATTCCTTTTAATGGTGCTGTACCAGCATAACCGTTAGAACCTTCCTCACCAACAAATTCAAAATTAGTTAGGGTAGGTAATTCTTTAGGAGTGGCACGCAACCAAGTTTTACCATTGGGTGAATCAACTGGTTCTTGATCCAACGGCAAATCATCACTAGGTATATTAAAAAATAACTTGTGAGTTGTATCTGTTGTAGTGTCAGCTAATTCAGGGCTATGTACCAGAATATTAACATTATCTATATCGTTACCATGAATCGAGGTATAAAGAGATTCGCCATTATTATTTTTTACCCCATTATTATTAGCAAAGAACAAAAAACCATGTGGTTCAATACCATTTAAATTGGCTAGATATAAATATCCATCTTTGGTTAAAAAATAAGTTTTTGAGTTTAAGCCTTTCTTTTTACCACCCATATCTAAAGGCAAATGATTAGTATAAATTCTACCTGTTTGCTCAGTTCCAGCATCATTCGGAGTTTTAAAAACCGTGATATCCCAAGCAGCAACTGCCTGTTTTTGATTATTATCAATAGGAAATTGTTGATTGGCAAGAACTGCTTTTGGCAATTTATATCCAGTTACAAACATTGGAGCTCGGAATTCTACTTCATAAACTCCAGTTTCAGTGGTTATAAAACTACATGGTGTGTAACCATTTGCATTAGGTAATGGGCCAGCTTGTTCTTTGGCCAGTGTATCAATCAATCCAAAACCAGTATTCAACACATCACAACTACCATCTTGCCCACCTAAAGGACTACGATAAACAATATCTGCATTGCCATTAGCACTATTTGGCACACTAGAACCAAGGTTAATCTGTTCTCCTGCATTAACGTAAACTTTAATACTTGTCTGTAATTTAATACCAACCATTGTCCTATTCGCAAATTGCAAATAAGGTCGATAACCACCATTTTCTACTAACTCTCGACTGCCCTCTGCATTAGCAGGTAAAATAAATAGGCAATTTAACAACAATGTAATGAATATTAAAATAATTTTCATATTTTTCATTAGATATTTAATAAGTGAATAATTCTTTTATATACGTAGGACTTTCGCTTCAAATATATTAACTAATTGATTTTACTAAAATAGTTAATTATTAGTAAAAAGTTATAA
>JQIA01001560.1_pt1 | contig 12294 bp, 5 predicted proteins | sample 811431 | NCBI WGS metagenome assembly JQIA01 (sample SAMN02998118, study PRJNA258478) | marine sediment metagenome | biome: marine; feature: seafloor; material: sediment; isolation source: oil-polluted sediment collected from 3 locations (0.5 km, 0.7 km and 0.9 km)... | place: USA: Gulf of Mexico ... | reverse complement strand
ATGCTATTTCTAAGAGTTTGAACCAATGCATGACGAAAAGGAGACTGACAATAACTCGTCTTCTCCTTTTTCTGAGCGTTTATCGATTTCTGAAAACAAATATTTACATCCCTTAACCTCCCAATGTTTCTGATGCCTTGATCAATTTGGGCTGTTTCTTTATCTATATATTCGGCTATGGTTATTTGTTGTTCTAAAGATGGTATATAAGATTTAAAAGAAAAAAACTTGTCTTTTGAAATTGTGCTTCTCAATCCTGCATATAGTAAATTCATCCTTTTATCTGTATCTATATTTAAATAAAAATAATATAAAAATTTACAATTATCATATATAGATTCCATGACTGTATATGCACCAGTAATCATGCAATTAAATTCTGGAAAACCAACGCATCTTGGCGTTTCTTCAACATCAAATAAACAAAAAACAAAATCATCTTTTATTATTTTTTGATACGTATCAAATTCTGCTGAAAATTTTCCAGATGGGCTCTCCATATCTCGGACAATTATTCCTTTTGACGTTAATGAAAGTAATTTGAAATTTTTAGCGTTGCTACCAACTTGTTCTTTTTTGAGAGTAAATATATATTTATTCGTTAATAATTCCCAACTCATAGGAATCTCACCCAACCAATCCACACCTGAGTCTTTATATGCTGGATATTTTTTAAATAAGTTCGTATTAGACATCGGTAAACTCATCTTCTATTTGCTTGATTGATGGCAAGGCTGACTGGTATTCCTTTGGTAATACTTCGGTTAGTTTATATTCACTGAAGCCTTGAGAAAGATTTTGTGCAACCAGTGGTTGCATAATTGGTGTTTGCTGGTTTTGTGTCATTTAACTATTGGGTTAAGTTGGTAGAGGGTTTGGGTTTCTTGAATTTTCTTTTCTATGGCTGTTTCTACGTTGATTCTTTCTTTTTCCATCTCTTGTTTAAGCTCTTGTATTGTTGGCAGATAGGGCAAGTACTTGGCGCTGAACAGTTGTTGCTTGTCTGTGAGCACGGAATATTTAACTACAGCTTCGCTTTTTTGACTACAGAGTATTAAACCAATTGTGGGGTTGTCATCTTTATTGCGTTGTGTTTCGTCATAAATACGCACATAGGTGTCCATTTGTCCGACATCTTGGTGGCTGAGTTTACCGAGCTTTAAATCAATCAGTAAAAAACATTTGAGCTTGAAATTGTAAAATACTAAATCGATATAAAAATCTTGGTCTTCGGTACGGATGCGTTGTTGTCTGCTGACAAAGGCGAATCCTTTGCCTAGATCTAATAAAAATCCTTGCAGGTTATCCAGTAAGCCTTGTTCTAAATTTGATTCGGTTAAGCCCTGGGTATTTATATTGAGAAAGTCTAACACATATGGATCACGTAATAGATCTTGTGGTTGCAAATTTGCTTGAGTTGATATTTTATTTTGTGCTTCGTCTGATATTGATTTTTTGTTTTGACTAGATAGTAAGCGCTCATAATAGAGCTTGTTAATTTGTCTGTCTAAGGCCCGTACACTCCAGTGATTTTCTATGCTTTGTTGGTGGTACCACTCTCTGGCATCTGTCGATTCAATTCTGCTAAGGCGATTGTAATGTGACCAACTCAATTCGAGATACAGTGTCTCCCGAATTGGGAATACAAGATAAAATCTACGCATATTACGTAGGTTTGTTATATCAAATCCCTTTCCAAACTTTGCTTTGAGTTGTTCTGAAAGGTATTGTAGCTGTTTTTTCCCATAACTTGAGCGTTGTTTACCATTTTGTTCGTGCTCAACTATTAATCGCCCTATGTTCCAATAACTTTGTACCATTGCTGTATTAATACTTTGTTTAACTTGAGCTTGAGTATTTTGTATTAAGCTGACAATATCATTGAGCAATGGTGATATTTCAGCCGGTTTATTTTGCAAAATAGGCTTTGAATCAGACATGTTCTATCCCTAATATGTCTGCTATAAGCCCTTCGCTTTGTTGTTCTAGTGCCAATATTTCATCACTGACTGTTTGTAAATATCGTAGAGGTTTGTGTTTGTAAAAATATTTATTGAAACTGATTTCGTAGCCTATTTTAACACTATCATGATTTATCCAGGCTTCATCTACATGGGGTTTTACTTCTTTAAGAAAATAATCATGTATATCTTGATTGAGAGGTATGCTTTCAAAATCTTTTAAATCTGATTGGATTTCGTATGTTAAGTATTGATTGTTTTTGTCTGTAGCACAATAACCAAATTCTTCTTGTTGTTGTTTTTGACAGCCCAAATGCTTGAGTAATTCAGTTAGTTGTTTTGGTTTGAAAGTAATTTGTTTTTTGATGACTTTTTTGGCTTTTGCATCATAAGTGATGATGGCGTTGTAAATGCTGTTTTTTTCTGATACGAGTTTATTGTGAGAGGTTGTGCTCATTGCGTGAGATTTTCCTTGAGTATTTTATGTATTGATTATTATACATTTTTGATTCTCAAATTGTGATATTGTATTTTATTCTAGCAAAAAAAAGGTTGGACAGACCAACCTTTTAAATTTATTTGTCATATTATTATATTGAACTTGGTAGGAAGTAGTATTCACTGCCTTCGTGCCCTGCGTGTTTAATGGCACTGTATTCAGGAATTTGTTTGAGTCCAGCTAAACTTGAGCGTAATCTCACTTGCTGACTCATCGCTCGGAAGATTCTATAGCCCTCCATGACTCCATCATTTTCATTCAACACATCTAAGAAAGCTGAAGCAAATATTGAGTGACCATTGCCACCACTGTCAAGAATAGGCTGTAAGCCGCCGGATGTTAAGACTGTGCGAGCTTTGACTCTTGAGGTAAACAATATATCTTCATTGGCAACATCTTCTGGCAAAGGCGAAATAGATGAACCTGACAATGTACCTGAATAACATGAGTCAGCCACAACCATGACATGTTTCGCCTTCATTTCTGACATGAAATTACTAATTTCTTTATTAGGAATCCATGTACTCTTATCAGTTTTTGAAGCATTTGTTGGAATCCAAAAACCTTCTTTACTGGTTTCATCAATCAACCCGTGTCCAGCATAATAAACCATCAAGTTATCGTATTTACCTAACTTCTCTTTGTACTCATTTAATGCGGTTAGCATGGTTACCAAATTCGCATTGGTTAATAGCTTTACTTTATAACCATATTTGTTTTTTAGCACACCAGCGATTTCTGTTGCGTCTTCTACTGCTGTATTCAAATCCTCTAAATCATCATAAATATTGTTTCCTATCACTAAGGCGTGATATTCACCCAAATCAGTTCTTAATCTGCGGGTAAACAATTCATCTAGTTGCCTGGCTTTAACTGGTTCAAAATTATTTCTAACTGCAACAAACTGTTTTACAAACTTACTGCCATCTTCTCTGACAGCGACAATATTAATGGGGGTGTCGCCACTAAGCAAATTAACATTACTTTCAAATAAGCCGCCATCTGTCATACTGCTTTTAATGTCTTTGTTATTTAATTTAAGAGCCACCACGCCCTCTGGAGGCTTTACTTGACCCATAATGTTTAATTTTAAATCATTGGCTTGCATTGGAATGGTTTCGATTCCACGCGTTAGTACCACATCAGGGGTAATAACACTTATGCCTTGTTCACCATCAGTTATGGCTAAGTCTTGAGACAATGTGGTATCTGTTACTTTTGTTACTAAAGTATCAATCACTTTGTTCTGCTGTGCTAACTGATGATTTTTTTTCTCAATTTCAGATTTCAATTGGGCAATTTTGTTAATAATAACATTGTCACCTTTGTTGGTTTTCAATTTAGCTTGTAAGTCTTTCAATTTAACATCAGACTGTTCTACATAACGTTTGGTTAAATCATAGTCTTTTTTCATTTCTGTTAGTTGTTGTCTCAATGTTGAAACTTCTTTTAACAGTTTGATGCGTTGGTGTTCTTTGGACCTGCGGTCTCTGAGATCTCTTTCTGTTACCATTTCAAGCTTTGAGTTTTTTACTCCAGATGCCATTCTGTATAAATTTATGGCTCTTGTCGCATCTTGACTAACACCCAATCCTTGCTCGTATAAATTTCCTAAATTTAACATCGCAGGTGTATAACCTTGATCAACTGCTTTTTGGTACCACATGGCTGCAGATTCATAATCCGGATTTCCGTTCAAACCTTTCTCATACAGTTCACCTAAATAAGATTGGGCTTTGGCATTGCCACCTTGGGCCTCAGGCAACCACATTTTGGCTACGCTTGAAAAACTGGCTTTATCATAAGCAACATATTCACCACCACGAACTGCGCAATCTCTTGCACTTAACCTTGCTGGCTTCCTGGGTGCCATATAGGTATAATTCTGACCCAATTGTCTTACTTGCGGCGGTAACAAACAATCAACTATATAAAGTTGGTCAGGTGTAATTTGCCCTTTATGCACGGTTTTTACTGCCGGAGCACCACAAGCTATTATCAAAAGACTGATACTGCTAATAAGTATCAGCTTAAATTTTGTTCTATTCATATTTTTCATGTTGTTCCCCTTAATTAAGGTTTAGAATTCAAATCTTGCACCTATGTTAAATGTTCCCCGGCTGAATCCTTCGAGAGCAAATAGGCTTCTATAATTTATATAAGCTTGTTTGCCATTTGACGATATGTAAACAAGACCTACACCCGCTGACCCATAAGACCTATCAGGCGAATCGGTTTCAATAATAAATATCTCATCTTCAGGAGCCATAATAAATCGCGCTTCAATATTATTGCCATCATTCAAACTCTCATAGTTATAATCAAAATCAAATTGAGGTGTTATTACGCCATTTTTCAGACTAATGGCTTTTGATACTTTTATGCCTGCTGACCACACTAACGATTCAATTGCTTGCTTAGAATATATAAAGTTATATACACCAGCACCTGTTTCTGTAAATCCATCGATATCGGTATTAACATAATTTAAAGAAGCATTGGGTGTGATATTCCATGCATTTTTATTAAAATGATAACCTGCACTCATTGCAAATGAGTATTGGTTACCACTGGTGTCACCAACCGCAGTTCTGTGAACTGAGATATCACCAATATCAAAGTCTATATTTCTTGATTGATCAAAATTCGGTTTGGCTATACTTATCCTACTATCAACATAAAAGTTATCATTGACATAAAAAGATCCATATCCTGTTAATGTCAAACCTGTAGAGTTCAATTCAGCAGAATCTTCAATCGTTGAATCAAAATTAGCATAACCTAGCGCTAGACCAAGAACTTTTTTGGCATCTAATCGATAATCCACACCTGCGGTGATACCAAATGAATCAAAATCGAAGCCTAATTCGCGACCTGTTGCATCGCGTTCACCCATAGAAATGCTTCCATTAACAAAGAAGCCCCATGGTGAAACAAAACTCATAGCTGGTTCATTTTGCCCTGCTGATTCTTCAGGTGAATCATTTAAATAAGCCAGCATACCCAATGGGATACTGCCGTTACCATATCTGGCATTTAATCCAGCTGTGCTAAATCCACTGCCACCACCACCCCGAAGTTGTGACAATCTGGCTCCCACGTTTCTGAATTGTGCAGTGGCAATTTCCGATACCGAGGATGATTGTCCAATAACTTCATTTGGGGTTAATTGCTCCATCACTTGATTAATCAACGCACCTTCTCCATCCACTGCTGCATTGAACAAGGAAACACATAATCCATCTAATGCACCTTCATAATTGCCACCACAATAACTGGCCACGTTTTCAATCGCTTGCATGGTTTGCTGATTGCCAATGCCTGCCAACGCAGCTTGCAAGGCTGCAAATATTTCTTCTTCTGTTGGGTTTCCAGCCTGTGCATTTATTTCTGCAGAACCTGTGTTATTAGAGGCATTAGGGTCAGCGGTTTCAGATGTAATTGTAGCAATCAGCCCCAGAACTTGCCCATCTGTCCCCATTACTTCATTGGGATCTAATTTAACGTGCAATGTAGATTGGTGACCACTAATCATTTCAGTCCCTGTATAATTACAATTAACCATTACCAATCCTTTCACTTGACAATTCCAATCGCTACCAGACTCTACAACCACATTGTTGATATTGCCTGATGCCTGCATACTAATGCTTGGCATTGAAGAGCTATCAGGACCGTTATTACCTGCTTGTACATTAAATTGTGCAATACCTCCTTGAATAACAGTACTTTCTGCTAATACTTCAACATATATATCGGCGCTACTTAGTGTGATAGGATTCACCATGATACTGGCGATATCTGTGTTGTTCTTGGTATCTTTATCATTCGTATCAGATGTCACTGATGCTAAGTTTTCTAATACACCTGTTGCCAATGTAGCTGTTCCCAATATTGTTATGGATTTAGTTTCTTCATTAACCAATGTTCCGATATTACAGATTAAATCCAAACCGTTTACTTTGCAGGCATCACTTCCATTTATAGTGGCTGATAAGACTTCAAAACCTGAGGGCAAATGATCGGTTAAAGATACATTTTGAGCACTATCGGGACCGTTGTTTGTAACAACTATGTTCCAATTAAACTGATCACCTGAATTCACTGATTTGGCAGATGCTGTTTTAATAACCGACAAGTCTGCATTATCAGGTGATATTGCAACTATTGTGGTTACTTGCGAGGCTGAAGCATTTAAACTGGCTTGTGCTATTGCAGAAACAGTTGTGCTGACATCGCCTATAAAGCTTGGCGAATTAACCTCTAAATTAAGCATATTTACTGTATCTCCTGGTAATAAATTTAGGTTACTTGTAGATTGACATGTTAAGCCTGCATTAGAGGCTGTACAGTTTGCATTGTTTGGAGTCGATAAAGTAAGCACTAATTCTGAGGCAATTGCCACATCAAAATCCATCGAAGTTATTGGTAAAGAACCTGTGTTTGTAAATGTAACATCATACATAAACGAAGCACCTACTGGCACAGGATCAATATTATCATCAATTGAAACAGTGTAATTAAGCACACCATCCTGAGTTACATTTATACTTGTGTTAGAAGTGACGGTACTTGGAAAATTAGAACCAGATAATGTGGTTACATTCAAATAACTTGCATTTGTATCAGCTTTACTAATTGAGTTAACAGCAAGAACTATCAATTTTGTTGTGCCTACCGCAACAGGGTCAGCAACATTACAAGTCATTTCCAATCCATTGATAGAACAAATACTACCAAATCTTTGAGCACTATAACTAAAACCATCAGGAAGGTTATTAATGACTTGTACACCTTGTAGTTCTTCAGAACCTGTATTTACAATTTCGACTAACAATTCAAAAGTTGAACCTTCAACAACCGGATCAGGATTATGAGAAACATTTAGATTCACACCAATTTGAGTTAAATCAATATTATTAACAGCACTCACCATCGGAGCATTATCAGAAGTAACATCAACAACATTTTGTAATTGGTTAATATTTGCAGCTGAACCATCTAGTACGTTAAACTCAACTGATGATGAAGCATTTACTAATAATGGACCTGTTAAATTACAGGTATATTGTTGTCCAACATTTCCACATAACCAATCAGTCCCTATTGCACTGCTTACGATTAGACCTGCTGGCATGTTATCAACAAACATAACATTTTCAGCATCTGCATTACCTGTATTTTGAACTGTCACTATATATGTATAGGCTGTACCTTTGGTTACAGATGTCACTGGAATTCCATCAATCGTGGCTTGTTTTTGTACTGTTAATGTCGTTGGTAAAACTCCTGAATCAATGTCAATTAATACAGTATTAGAGTTCATATTATCACCAGTACTTATACTAGATATGTTTGCTGTATTACTAACATTAATACCACCACTGACCGCAGTGGCTAGAATTTCCACCTCGAAAGTATCGCCAGGATTCATAGGAGTTCCTGATGAATTTGTACAAGTCACTATACTTGAGGCATCAATACTACAACTAAAATTGGTTGCCGATTGTATTATATTAATACTGTTAAAACTCAAAAAGTTAGTATCAAGAGCATCAGTAACAACTATATCATTAATGGCACTTGATGCAGATGTGTTTTTCGCCAGTAAAGTATAGGTGACTGTATCTCCAATGGCAAAATTAGTATTGCCAAATAATCTCATTTGTGAACGGTTTTTTACTACCCCGCCAATCACAGATTTTGCCAAAGTTAAGTTACCACTGGATGGGTTAATAGTAACACTCATTGTGCCATTATTATTACTAGGATCTATATCAGTAAGTGAACTGCCGCCGACTAAAGCCACATCTGCTGAATTCAAATACACTCCTTCAAGTTGACTACTAACAGGAATAATCAATGTTAAAAAGCCAGAAACCGCCCCAATAGTCGTAGTATTTATACAGTTAACAGTATTGCCAACCGTGCCGGAGCAGTCCCAATCTGGACTATTAGGTATCGAATCCAGATTAATACCACTTGGCAAAGTATCGATAATTTCAACTTCTCCACTGAATGCATCATTGACTCCAATATTATGAACCACTATTTTGTATTCAAAACTTTCTCCAACGAGGAAATTATCAACACTGGTTGAGCCGCCAAGAGATTGTGCGTCTTTTAAAAGATTTAAATCAACTTGCCCAGGTGATGTAATATCAACCAAAACATTATCAGCGTTATTAATAGGATCAGTATCAACTGCAATTGAAGAAACATCTAAGTTAACTGTAGCTAAATTATCGTAATTTCCTGCAACTTGACTAACAACCTCAATAATTATTTCAAAAGCAGATGAAGTATCTATGGCAACTGTATTTATACATTCCACAACTCTATTAGGCAAGTCTGAAGCACTACAATCCCATCCAGTAGCTGAGGAGATACTGACAATGTCTACATCAGGCGGAACAATGTCTGAGACTAAAACTTCAGCAGCCGCAGCAGAGTCTAATCCAGAATTGGTAATGGTTAGTGCATAATTAAAATGTTCATTAACATCAAAACTACTGGCAGATACTCCAGCCAATGTTTGGGCATCTTTGAACATCACTAAATCTACTTGAGCAGATGATGTAATATCAACCACCACATTATCACTATTATTACTAGGATCTGAATCAACTGCAATTGAAGAAACATCTAAGTCAACTGTAGCTAAATTATCGTAATTTCCTACAACTTGACTAACAACCTCAATAATTATTTCATAAGCCGACGAAGTATCTATGGCTACTGTATTTATACATTCTACAATCCCATTGGGTAAGTCTGAAGCACTACAATCCCATCCAGTAGCTGAGGAGATACTGACAATGTCTATATCAGGCGGAACAATATCAGAGACAAAAACTTCAGCAGCCGCTGCAGCATCTAATCCAGAATTAGTAATGGTTAGTACATAATTAAAATGTTCATTAACATCAAAACTACTGGCAGGTACTCCAGCCAGTGTTTGGGCATCTTTGAACATCACTAAATCTACTTGAGGAATGCCTGCAATCACCTCAAAAGCGCCTGAGCTTGAAGAATTATTGCCTGGTGTTGCGTCATTATCAGCTGTCACTGTAGCTGTATTATCAATAAAAGAACCAACAGCTCCCGTGACATTAACCGTTATTTCAACGCCATCAGAAGCAGTAGTAAAAGGCAAAGACGCGGCTGTGCAAGAAACAAATGGAGCACCTCTTCTTTTATTTTGTGGTCCTGAAAAAAATGTACAATTAAAATTTGGACCCAATTCATTAAATGAAACAAATGTGACACCTACTGGCAAGACGTCATCAATCACAACATTGGTTGCAACGTCTGCAGCGCTGCTGTTATTTTTAGCTAGTATTTGATAAGTGACTTGTGTGTTTTGTTCTGCAACTGGACCGCCTTGGGTAGCAATCACACCAGAAAGAATAGTTTTTGTGATATCCACATCTGGATTCATGACTGTGTTAATAATATTAACTACTGATGGCATAGCAATATTGTCGTTATTCATTAGATTCGAGTCATTTTCCACACTGCTTACAGTGGCAGAATTACTCTTCATTCCTAAATTTAAAGGAGTCACTTCTAATACAATAATCTCTCCAAAATTTGGTGAACTTGCGGGTACTGATGGATGGTTACATGTCACACCTTGAGAAGTAAATTCATTAATAAATGGATCTGCAATACACACCCAACTTCCGTTAGATAAATCATTTACAAATTGAATGCCCTCTGGCAATGAATCAAAAACTTCAACGACGGTTCCTGCATTTGTTGACAAATTATTCACATGAATCTGATAGTAAAAATTTGTCCCTAGAGGCCAATCTCCCGATATTAAATTAGCAGCTCCGGGGCCATCTTTTGCAAATTTTAGAAGTTCTAAATCCGTATCTAATGGAACAATTCCTACTGAAACATCAAAATCATTGTTCACATCCAGCCCCGCACTGGCTTCTGCACCTGTTAAATCAGTAACAATCGCATAAACTGCACTTGGATAAACCATAATAGGCGCCGGATAGCCAGTAATTTCTCCACTTATGTCAATTTGATCCGACGGTGTCACCAACATTGAAGTATTTAAACATATAAAGCCGCCTATATCTGGATTACATGACCAACCAAATGCTGCTGTCTGCACATTTGCTATTGTAAATAATGAGTCATGTCCGATAAACACCTCTACATCACCAGCTTGAAAAACAGTATTACCTATATTACTCACTCTAAAAGTAAATGGTGTTGGTGCAGTCGAGCCTTGACCAACATCTACAGGAAACGTATTCGGTGTAACAATACCCATTTCCAAATCTGGGACGGCTGCTGCCAATACAATATTTGTATCAATTCCGTTATTAGATAGATCACTATCAATAGCGCTAAAAACTTGTAAGCTACCATTAAAAGCATAGCTTCCTTGTGGCCCAGCAATAAAGGCCAATTGAAAGTCGGTAGAGCTGCCGCTCCCTATTGAGCCATTTGTACTACATTCAACTCCACCTGTTTGCGCAAAACAGCTCCAGCCTGCTGGAATAGTACTTAATATTGAGTCATAACCAATTGAAAAATCATCATACATGATGGACATTGATCCACCCGCTGGAGAGTCAGCGCCGAGATTAAGCACCCTAAAACTCATCAAAATGGGTGCCACTTGGTTTTCTACCCCTGAATAACTCAAGGACGTTGCACCATCATCAAAATCTAAATCAGGGTTCCCCCCTCCTGGAACAACTTCAACATTAGTAACACCTGCATTATTTGCAGGGTTAGAGTCTGTTAAGAGAAAATCTGATGCGACAGTAGTTATTGCTGATAATTGCACTGGGTTTATTCCAGCTGTAAAATTTGCTTGAAAATTAACCGATTGGCCAGGTAACAGAGGATTCCCACTTAAATCTAAATCAAAAATCAATATTCCAGAAACTTCAGTACCATTAAACCAGCCGGCTGTGAATGAGTTCAAGGTTGATTCACTTAATATTTGTGATGGTGTAAAACTGCCATCGTTATCAATAACAACGTGTGGGAATGTACTTGATTCTCCAGAACCATCTGCAACATTTACAATATCAAAAGATATTGTGAAATTTTGACCAGAACTAACAGGGTTCGGTGATATAGAATAATTTTGAAGCTGAATGTCAATCGCATTGGATTGCACAGTAACAAATAATAAAATCAACACTTTTACAACATTAAATAATCTCTTGTTTTTCATCGCTCTTCCCCAACAATTTTAAATTTTGTTACAATTATACACATTTTATGTAGGCAAGACTATAGCAAAATTCCTACAAATCATTATTTTGAATACATTAATCTCAATATATGCTACTTTTTATTAACAAAAACCAACATTTCAATTTCTTAATTCCAACTGTAACAAGTTATTAGTTTTTCTTAAACTAACAAATAAAGTAATCTTGTTTTTTGTGACAGACCTCACTTTCTTTGATTAGATATTGTATTAATAGCCCTGAAAAATTGTGATTTAATGGGTTTTACTCAATCCAAAGTTTTGCTCATAATTGTATAATACCCAAATCCCGATATAGAAAATACGATGCTAGCACAAGTCTTTGAAACATCTTTCTATATCGGGATTTGGGTAATACGATTATTTTATTATAGAATACCTAACCGATAAGCGGAATTGAGATACGTTCTTGACTAATTTGAGGAGAATTGTGGACTACTTATGCGTATCGTCAATGATACACTTAAATCCAACTTTTTCGTAGTGGATTACTTCTTTCTTGATCAGGCACTAACTAGCCCGCATATTTCATAGGAATGCAGAATTTTAGGACACAACAGTGAGTCAGTTTGTTTTTTTCACCG
>JQIA01001559.1_pt1 | contig 12296 bp, 12 predicted proteins | sample 811431 | NCBI WGS metagenome assembly JQIA01 (sample SAMN02998118, study PRJNA258478) | marine sediment metagenome | biome: marine; feature: seafloor; material: sediment; isolation source: oil-polluted sediment collected from 3 locations (0.5 km, 0.7 km and 0.9 km)... | place: USA: Gulf of Mexico ... | reverse complement strand
AATTTAAAAGATTTACGCGAAATAAAATCAACACTGTTAGTTTTCTTCTCTTGGCCTGAAGGTAAGGCACGTTTAGACGCGCTAAAAGCCGAATACAGCAAGCTTTCAGCAAATAGTGTGGAAATTGTAGGAGCTGCGATGAATGGCTCTGAGCTGATGCCGGAGGAAGTTATTCGCCAATACCCATTTCCAGTAATTACAGAAGAAGTTTCACCTATTGCTCGAACTTATCTACAGTTCCGTCGAACATTTACCAATAGTGGTGAGTATGATGAAAAAGACGTTAACCATATTGAGTTTAGTATTGATCGTTTCGGGTATCTGAGATCACGTTGGATTCCAGAACAGGAGCCAGAGGCTTGGGATGATATGTCATTTCTTATAAATCAGTTCACCGAATTGGCTGCCGAAGATGAGATTTTGCCGCCTCCTGATGAGCATGTACATTGACCTTATGCTTTAAATGGTCTGCATAGTTTAATGCGAGCCTTGTTTGAGGTTCGCATTTTTTATGCTTTGTGGAAGAGGGGTTAAATGAATTTTGCAGGGTTTACTAGTAGAGACCTTTGTATGAAAGTTTTGTACCATTACCTACAAGGGGTCTGCGCATCACTAGAAGTGATGCGCTCGAGCCCTAATGGCAGTCTGGTTAATGTCTTAATGTTGATAGGTTTTTCCAAATCATTGCAGGCTCAATCTATCTATAGTCCTATCAGTCATTGTAATAGTTGCATAATTACGGTGCGATGATGTAGCAAATATTGGGGCAGGGCTATGAGGTGTTTATTACAGAGGGGATTTTAACGTAAGAGATGGCTTCGTTGTCGATACAAATTTACAGTGGGTAAATTCATCATTTAATGATCGCTTCAGTTCTTTGTATATCACCCGTGTTGTCGTTCCAGCGTAGTTGAAGGGTTTCACCTTTTTCGCCACCTTGGAATGAAAAAGAAAGGAAGGGGTTTTGAGATATTGATGTTCCAAATTGAGCTAAAAATACAACTTTATTTTGATATGTACAGGTCAGTTCTTGGATGTATTTTGCTGGAATGAGTTCACCGGTTTCTTTATTTGTACGACGTCCTGTTTCCATTGGGTGATTGGCTAATAGACGTACGGTTGTTATATGGTTTTTGAGCCTAGCTTTAACTTTCATTGTAGCCTCCAAATGAAGTCGATTTTATTTCTATTAATTTCCACAGCCACTGGTGGTAATGTTGATTTTTTGGCTTTGGCTGTAAAGCTTACCCCCCGCTTTTATAACGACAGTGACTGTGCTGCTTTGAGCTAATCGTATGCGGGTGGATATATTAGCTAATGTTCCACTTGGTATTTTGAATGATGCCGTGAGTGGTCGCGGGTTGTTTGTAACAAAAATACTGATAGATTCAACGTTATCTAGCTCGGTTTTAATAGTAATAGGTACAGCTGAGCCATTTTCAGAATCCTTTGGCATCCTTAAGGTGACTTTTTTAGATTCAATTAATGTTGTAGAGCCAAATAAATTGAAAATAGCGGTGTCTAGCTCATTAGTATTAAATGCTTTGTTGGCCCAAGTGGCCCAAGAGTACACTGGGGTTAGTAAAGTTAAGCAGGCAGTAGAACTTATCGTTAACAAACGTATGAATTTTCTTCGTGATATAGCCATGCTTTTCCTTTTTTTGCTGAAGTACTATGAGAAAAAACAATTAAGCCTCTTAAGAGGCTTGTCTGTTTGTTAGAGGATGTATTGATTCAGCTTTTAGTTAGCACAATTAATTTAATAGAATTCTTTATAATTTATCGAGCATACTTTGTGCGCGTTGCTTTTGTTCTTCGTTACCTGATTCTAATACTTCTTCAAGTGACTCACGGGCTGAAGTATGGTCTTCCATTTCAATATAAGCCTGTGCTAATGAGATTTTAGTATCTTCGTTGTTTTCATCTGCAAAAACATCATCAAATTCGGCCTGATCATCGGTTGTTTGTGTTTCGGTATGATGGTCAGCTTCATTCTTAATAAGGTCAAAGTCGAACTCAAATTCGCCATCATCTTTTGAGTCAGTGACTGTTGTGCCTTCTTCGTCACTAGGCTCTGGCTCTACAGGTGTAAATTCGATTACATTATCTTGTTCTTCGGTTAGGCTTTCATCTGTAACCGCGGTTTCTTCACTAATCGTAAGCCCCGCGTCATGGGGTTCATCAGACTGTATATTGCTTTCTTGCTGGGCGTAAAACTCTAACTCATTGGTATTGTCTATTTCCTGGGTTTCGTTAAAGTCGTTTGTTAACGTAAATAGAGGGGAGTTAGGACATAGTTCTGAGCCCATATCAACGATGTTATTCCAGCCACTAAGATCTGATTGTTGACTATCTTTTAAATCTTCTGCTAGCTTTTCAAAGGCGTCAGCATTACCGGATGCAAAGTGCACATCTAGGAGTTTAAGCTTATAATCTAGATTGCTAGGGTCTGTTTTTAACGCACTTTCAATAAGGTCTTCAGCTTGCTGATAGCGTCCATAGGCGATGTAAACGTCGCACTCTGTGAGTGGGTCGGCTTCTTGGGTTTGCGTGCTATCGTTGAACTCACTGGGCGTGAACTCGCTTAATAAAGGTTCTTCCTCAGTAATGCTAATATCACTATTTTCAGTGATATTGGCGGCCTGTTCTTTTGCTTGCTGATTATCCGAGTTTGTTGGGTCAATATAGCTGCTTTCCTCACCCAATATATCATTCGGCTCTTTCTTTTTTCGACGCGCTAGCACTAAGCCTAGTAAGGCGATTAGTAGTGCGGCACCTGCATAAAGAGGAATATTTTCATCACTGGTATCAATGATAGGTTGTTTCTTTGAAGGTGTCGTTTTTTCCGCGACAGGTACCGTTTTTTTGGTGGCGACTTGTGCCGGTTTAGCCGATTGTAATTGTGCTAGTTGTTTATCTTTTAAAGCAATAAGGCGGTGTAACTTTTCAACCTGAGCTTCAAGGTCGTTAAGCCGGGATTTTACATCGTTGTTTTCAGCTTCTAGAGTTGTCGCCATTTCTAAAGCCATACTTGCTTGAATTTCTGGGTTACTTGAACCGATGGGGGTGTCTAGTGAGTTGCCCTCAATAGTTACATCCGTGCTATTTTGTTTGGAGGTTGTTAATAGTGTGAGTTGCCCTTCGTTGGTATTTTGTTGTTTTCTTTTATTGCTGCTTGTTGCGGCAGTTTTTTTATTAGATTGGCGGGTTTTAGCGGTCGATTCCCTTGAGCTGGCGGATGACCAAAGTGAGTTTTGCTCATTATATTGAGTATTTGCTTGGGCTGACGTGCGGCTATTAATCTGTTGTTGGCTAGGTGCTTGTAGAATGGCGCCTTTTTTTAACGCATTGATATTCTTTTTATAAAAAGCCTTAGGATTATTGTCATACAGTGCCAGCATTACTTTTTTATGTTCTGCTGGGGAATTACTAGGTGTTAACGTTTTGGCAATACCCCAAATAGTGTCGCTACTCTTAACCGGACCGTATTTTTGAGTAGGGCTAGTAGTTACTTGGTGTGAGCGTGTTATGGTGTCAGCAGGCTTTTTTTTTGAGCTGTGAGCAAGCTCCACTTGAGCTGGTTGAATATCCGCCATCGTAACGGGAGGGTCTAATAGAATAGTAAATTCTTTTAGTGTGCGACCTTGGGGCCATTCTATTTCGAGGATGAAATTAACAAATGGCTCTTTTATGGTGGAGTTTGAGAGAACCTCAATAGTAATTTCACCCTTTTTATTTAGCACAGGTGTGAATTTTATTTCAGTTAAGTAATGAGGCCTGTCAATACCTGATTTTTGAAATACTTCGCGTGATGCAATTCCAATATGTACGTTACTAGGATCTTCATTTTTAGAGCTTAGTAAGGGGATTTTTGCCCTTAAAACTTGGTTAAGTGCAGATTGTGTTTCTATTTCCCCAACCCCAAGTGCATAAAGACTGGCTGAGTTAAGTAAACAGAAAGCTGCAATAGCCGCAGTTGGTTTATTCATTTATTGCTCCTAAACTAACAGTTGTCTTAAGTCCCTAAAAAACATAAGGTGTTGGAATTGATGTTCACCAGTAACTATAGTCTATAGATATTTTTTTACTAGTACTTCAGCTATTTGTACGCTATTAAGTGCAGCGCCTTTGCGAACATTATCAGCAACAACCCATAGGTTTAAGCCTCTAGGGTGAGATATATCTTCTCTTACTCGGCTAACAAATACATCATCATTACCAGCTGATTCTGTGACGGCTGTTGCGTAACCGCCATCAACACGTTCATCAAGTAGGGTAATGCCATCAAAATCACGAAATAACTCAAGCGCTTTTTCAAGTGTTATTTTTTCTTTTGTTTCAATATGTAATGCTTCGGAGTGACCATAAAATACAGGAACACGAACGGCGGTAGGGTTTACTTTAATGCTATCGTCATTGAAAATTTTGTTAGTTTCCCAAACCATTTTCATTTCTTCTTTGGTGTATCCATTCTCTTGGAATACATCAATTTGAGGAAGAACATTGAAAGCAATTTGTTTAGGGTAAACTTTAGCTTCTGCTTTTTTGGCATTAAGTAGTTTTGCTGTTTGCCCAGCGAGTTCTTCAATAGCACTTTTACCTGTTCCTGAAACAGCTTGGTAGGTTGAGACGTTAATACGCTCAATACCCACTGCATCATAAATAGGTTTTAGAGCAACCAGCATTTGAATGGTTGAGCAATTTGGGTTGGCAATAATGCCGCGATTAGTATGTTGCGCAATAGCTTCTGGGTTTACCTCAGGTACGACAAGGGGAATGTCATCGTCGTAGCGGAAATGAGACGTGTTATCGATGACGACGCAGCCGGCAGCAGCAGCTTTAGGGGCATATTCGGCTGATACAGAACCGCCAGCAGAGAATAAGCCAATTTGAGCTTGGTTGAAGTCAAATTCGGCAAGGTTACCAACTTTGATGTTTTTGCCTTTGAACTGAATGCTTCCACCCGCTGAACGACTACTGGCTAATGGATATAGATTTCTAATAGGAAAGTTTCTTTGTTCAAGAATTGATAACATGGCTTCGCCAACGGCACCGGTGGCTCCAACAACTGCTACATCATATGTTTTCATTTTCGTGTGTTCCTGTGAAAAGTATTTTTTTTAAATTAAAACGTCACCCTATTTTCAAAATAGGGTGACGTTTTTAAATTGCATTAACTCGCCTAGTGCGGTTTTAAAATAGGTTTAGCTTGCGAGTGCGGCAAACATTTTACCCGTGATTTCATCTACGCTACCAACACCAGCAATGGTGTTGAACTTAACGGCTGACTGAGCTGACACATCTTTATATAAATCAATAAGAGGGGCTGTTTGATCGTGGTAGGTATTAAGTCTATCTCTCACGATGTTTTCTTGATCGTCACTACGTTGAGTAAGTTCTTCACCGGTAACATCGTCTAAGCCTTTTTGCTTAGGGGGATTGTAAATGAGGTGATATGTTCTGCCTGAGTCTAAATGAACTCGTCTGCCTGCCATACGACGTACAATCTCTTCATCATCAACGGCAATCTCAACGACGTGGTCTATTTCTATACCCATTTTAGCAAGGCCATTGGCTTGGGGTACTGTGCGAGGGAACCCGTCAAGTAAGAACCCTTTAGCGCAGTCATCTTCGGCAAGTCTTTCTTGGATAAGTCCTAAGATAATATCATCAGAAACGAGGCCGCCTGCATTCATGACTTTCTTTGCTTCAATACCTAAAGGTGTGCCTGCTTTTACGGCTGCACGTAACATATCACCAGTAGAGATTTGTGGAATACCAAATTTTTCAGTAATGAATTGAGATTGCGTGCCTTTTCCAGAGCCGGGCCCACCCAGTAGAATTATGCGCATTTTTTATCCTAAAACTATTATTTTCGATCGCGGAAAATAACATAATTTGCACTTTTAATCTACTCACTTGTTTTTTACGGCTCAAGTAAACTAGCTTGGTTATCATCTTTAAAAAATAGGGAGGTCTAAAAATACAGGCTCTATTTGAAATAAGAGCCTGTATTTATTTAGGTTTACTGGTTGCTTGACTCGTTGTTAATGGTGATCTTTGCAGATTTTCTTAATTGTTGGATATGCTGCTGAATATGCTGTTGTTCTAATGCAGCACTAATGTTTTTCTTGACGGATTCAAAACTAGGCGGAGTGCCAACGCGCTCTGCTGCACGTAAGATAACATGCCAGCCAAACTGAGTACGAATTGCTTTTTTGGTGTATGCCCCGTCTTTGAGTGACTGTACGGCTTGTGAAAATTCAGGAACCATGCGTTGAGGCGTGAACCAACCAAGGTCGCCGCCTTTAGGAGCAGTTGGGCCGGTGGAGTGTTTTTTTGCAAGTTCTGCAAAATCACCACCTTTATTAAGTAGTTTGATAACCTCTTTAGCTTTTGCTTCATCCTTTAATAGGATATGGCTTGCTTTTAACTCAGTGATTTTTACTTCACCGATTCTTTGGTCGTATTCTTTTTTAAGGCGAGCTTCTGGAATTGGGTTGCTATCAAGAAAATTCACCATGGCAACTTGTGACAGCATGCTGAGGTCGATAAAGGCCATCCTTTTTTTAAAGCTTTCTGTTTTATCAAGCTTCTTCTTATGAGCTTCTTCTTTTAAAAGCTGCATATTAATGAGGTCATTAATGAGTTGATTTGCAGGGATTTTATTTTTAGGGTCGCCTTGGCGGCGTTCTAAGGCATAAAATTGTAGCGTTGATTTGCTTATGTCGTGGCCGTTAACTGAAGCGACAACTTGTTGATCGCTAGCGATACTATATTGTGATAAACCACCCATTAACAGAGCGGCAGAGAGTGCTAGTTTAAGCTTCATTTAATATCCTTTTATTGAGGTTTTTCTTCAGGGGTAAATGCTTTGATACTCAGCGCATGAATATCATTTATCATCATGTCACCTAAGGCGGCATAAATTAATTGATGCCGCTGAATTCTGGACTTATTGGCAAACTCAGTGGACACCATTGTTAAATAAAAATGGCCGCCACCTGCTTTTGCGCCTTCATGCCCAGCATGTGATTGACTATCATCAAGTACTTCGATGAATTCATGCTGAATGGCTTCTGATAAGGTGTTTTTGATGATTTCGCTTCTGCTGTTCATAATTTTAAGTGTTTAGTTAAATTGATTAGTCTTCGTCGATTTTCTCAGCAGGCTTAATATGTTTCATTAAGTAAACCCCCTGAACAATGATAAATATAATGGTTAGCCCTAACATGCCAAATAGCTTGAAATTGACCCATGTGTCGGTGTCAAAGTTATATATGACGTAGAGATTGAGTACGCCCTGTAGGCAGAAAAAAGCGGCCCAAACGGTATTGAGTTTCTTCCAAATTTCATCTGCAAGGTTTAAACCGCCACTCATCATACGTTTGATCAGGGGCGATTTTCCGATAAATTGGCTTAATATGCAGGCTATTGCAAATAGCCAGTTAATAATGGTTGGTTTCCACTTAATGAATGTTTCATCTTGAAGATAGAGTGTCGCGCCGCCAAAAATAAGGATGATAAAGAAGGTCATTAATTGGCTGTTGTCAAAACGCCGGTTTTTTAACCAAAAAAAAGAAACTTGTATAAATGATGCCGCAATGGCAACCCCAGTGGCGAGGTAAATTCCTTGCCACTTATAGGCAATAAAAAATAGGATGATAGGGAAAAAATCAGTTAAAAATTTCATGTGAGTTTGTTTCTTAAGCTAATACGTCAATGCCAAGCTGTTCATGTAGCTCGTCACGCAATTCTTGTTCAGATAGGGCTTGATTATCTAAGTAGGATTGGATCGGTTTTTGGTTTTTGTTCTCTTGCGCGCTTAGTTTAATATTAAGCATCTGTTTTGAATCTAAGGATTCAAGTTGATCAAAAAGGTTTGAGCGCTCGACATTGTTCTTTGTTGAAAGGCTTTCAGTTTGTTTGTTGTCGGTACGGTTATTAACTCGCTCAGTTGGCTGATTAGGCAGGCTAAATGGCTTGTTTGCCGGACTTATTAAGCGGCTACTAGTCGAATTTGCTTGAATATTCATAGGCGATAATTGTTACAATCATTAGCGAGCTCTAAATCTGTAAGCGACAATAATAATGCTTTATTTACTTGAGCCGTCCAATCTAACACAATTAATTACTTTCCACTATGAGTCCATTAGATCGATATTTAGCCGATCAAACGCAAAACGGTTTTATTAAAGATGATGCGCAGCACGCTATTATTCAGCGATTGAATAATTTGTATGAAGCGTTGCAGCAACCTATAGCCCCCGTTGTTGTTGAAAAGAAAGGTTTTTTTTCTAAATTTAAGCGTGAAACAAAGCCCATTGTTAACGTCCCGAATGGTTTGTACTTGTGGGGCGGCGTGGGCCAAGGTAAAACATATTTAATGGATATATTTTACGATTCATTACCGTTCGAACAAAAACAACGTACCCATTTTCACCGTTTTATGCAAAAGGTTCAGCAGCAGTTAACATTGCTGGGCAATGTGAGTGATCCTTTGCAAATTATTGCGGATCAAACGGTTAAAGACTGCCGGGTGCTTTGTTTTGATGAGTTTTTTGTCTCAGACATTACCGATGCAATGATCTTGGGGCGTTTGTTTGAAGCCCTGTTTGATAGAGGTATTTGTTTGGTGGCAACGTCAAATATTGAACCTGATGGTTTGTATAAAAATGGTTTGCAGCGCGCCCGTTTTTTACCAGCGATTGAGGCATTAAAAACGCATTGCGACGTATTGAAATTAGACAGTGGTACAGATTACCGCTTACGTGAGCTAGAACAGGCAGAGATTTATCACTCGCCCTTAGATGAGCAAGCCGATGGGGTTTTGTCTACCTTATTTCAACATATGACCGCAGCCGATGTGCAGTTTGAATCAAGCTTAGAGCTAGAAGGTCGGATTGTTCAGGTTCGGCAGTGTGCAGAAGGTGTCGTGTGGTTTGATTTTGATGTTATTTGCGATATTCCACGTGGATCAGCTGATTATATTGAAATTTCACGCTGCTTCCATACGGTGCTGGTATCGGATGTTCCGGTGATGAATGACGCAACGAATGACGCAGCGAATCGGTTTATTAATTTGATCGATGAGCTGTATGCGCATAATGTTAAATTGATTTTATCGGCAGAGGTTCGACCTGAGAAATTGTATCAAGGTGAAAAGATGGCCTTCCCATTTGAGCGTACAGTGAGTCGCTTACTTGAAATGCAATCACATGAATATTTAGAACGAGCACATTTACCATAACTTGGAGAATTATTATGGATAAACAAACCCAATTAGAAATTGAAGCTGCTTCATTTAGACGCATTCTTAAACACTTTCAAACTCATACTGATGTGCAAAACATTGAGTTGATGAACTTGGCCGACTTTTGCCGTAATTGTTTTGCTAAGTGGTATATGGCAGAAGCGAAAGAACGCGATGTTGAGATGGATTATGATGCCGCACGAGAAGTTGTTTACGGTATGACATATAACGAGTGGAAAGGCTTATACCAAAAGCCAGCGACGGCTGAACAGTTAGCGGCTTTTGAAGAAGGCGAGATGAGGCGTAAGAAAGCTTGATTTTATGAAGCCTGCACCACCAAAAGTGGTGCAGGTTAAAAGCTATAACTTCTAACTATTAAAAGTTATAGCTAGAAATTAGTGATTTTAAGTCTGTAGAAATGGTATTTATTTCTGCGCCTGATTGGCTGGTTTTATTTGATTGAGTCGCAGCCTCTTTTGCGGTGTTACAAATATCACTGATGTTTTTACTGATAAGCGATAAGTCGGAACGTTGTTCTTTTGAGGCGCTAGCAATACTCGTGTTTAAAGAAAATAACGTGTTAACGATATGGCCGATATTATCAATAACTTCATTTGCTTTTAATGTGTCGTTAGCTGCTGATGATGAGCCTATCGAACCTTCATTCATCACCTTTACGGTGTTATGGACATTGATTTGTAGGCTTTCAATTAAAGCATGTATTTGAGCTGTTGACTCTTGTGTTCTGCTTGCTAAGGTTCTTACCTCGTCAGCCACAACGGCAAACCCTCTGCCGTGTTCACCTGCTCTAGCCGCCTCTATGGCCGCATTAAGAGCAAGTAGGTTTGTTTGATCAGCAATACCTTTAATGACATCAAGAACGGTACTGATGTTTTGGCTGTTTTTTTCTAAATCGTTCGTTAACTCGGCTGATGCATGTAACTTAGTTGCCAACGCATTGATAGATAAACCAACGTCATTGATTACTTTTTTGCCTTTTTCTACTAATTTATTCGCTTCTTCAGCAGAGCTTGCTGCACTATTAATGCTGCTTGAAACCTCTTCGGTGGCGAGTAGTATTTTATTGGTGGATGTAACAACTTCATCAGATTTTTCTTGTTGTTCAAGCGCTAGTTTGGATGTGTTTTCTGAGATGGTTAAGTTTGTGGCGGATGCTGACTCAAGGTGGTCTGCAAAGTTAGGGATTTCACGGAAAGTATTTTTTAAATTGGCGACAAACTGGTTAAATAACTCAGCAATGGATGTGATTTCATCATTGCCTTGGATATTAATAGTGGCAGATAAATCTCCAGAATTTAAGACAACTTGCTCTAGATGAGATTTTATTTGCTGAAGTCGAGAGTTGATGGAATAACTGATAGCGAAGATAACCGCTGCAAGTAGGGCGAAGAACACGGTAGTAATGATGAGCAGTGTACTGGTGATGGCGGAATTCCGTGCGGAAATTTTGCTTGATAATGTGGATGCTAGCTCGTCAAAATGAACTTCTGTCTGATGAACTTGGTTACGCATTTTTCCATGTAACCCTGCTTTTGGTGTCAGTCCAAGAGTTATATAGCCCTGGCTAAATGATAGAAACATGTTTTTATAGTCATTAATTTCTTTTCTAATAGCATTTTTTGTCTTCCCATTAATGTCTGATGTATTTAAATTTTGAATGAAAATTAGATGGTTTTTCTCGAGTTTATTAATGTATTTATCCAGTTTACGCAGCATGAAGTCTTTTTCGTTACGGCGCATCATCAGCATGTTTGCGGTTAATTGAATCGATGAGGATTCTTTTAGAGTTTCTTCTACCTGATGCACTGAGCTGCGCAGCTTCCCCCGTAAACCTGTTTCAGGAGTTAGACCAATTTCGTGGTTTATTTGAATAATTTTATTGAATGAGAGCTGGTAGGCTTTGAGATCTTCTTTAAGTTCAGTAAGCGGAGACTTTATCTGCAAACTTGTTGTCTTAAGGTTGTTACCAACTTTATTGAGGTCATTTATTAAACTGTCAAAGTTTTGATTAAATTTCTTTTCATACTTAATATCCAAGCGCGCGAGAAAGTCTTTTTCATTTCGGCGCAGTGTTAGCATGGTTGCTCTGCTTTGCTGAATGAGTATTAATGTTTCATTTAATACTTTCGTTGTTGAAAAGGAGTTTAAGGCTATTGTGGATAGGATTATTAAACATAGTCCGATGAGTCCGGCCAAAACATAAAGCTTTAGCTTGATAGAAATATTATTCATTTTTTACTTCTCGTTGAAATGGATTTAAGAGGCGCTTCCCTTCTGGAAGCTTAAATACTAGTTAGGTCCGTTCCGCTACGCGGCACAGATCTAACGACAATCGCAGATTAACACCCGCTTTGTTAAGCTGGGCTACCGCGCAACCAAACAAGGCACATGAAGCGGCTGTCGCTAGGTGCTACTTTATTTTGCAGCTAGTTCTAATGCTGTTAGCTTAAGTTACACCTAAATTGTAGCAGTCGTATGACAATTTACTTGTAGTGAAAAAAAAGCTGCAATTAAGCACGGTGAACTGAATTTTTGGATCAAAGAGGGAGTATAGGCTGGGTTCTAGCTGTTTGAGTTTTAATCAAATAGACAGGAATAATAAGCTAGTACGTGGGGTGTCATTTAAGGTGAAGAACGATGCGGTATTAGCGCATCGTCACTAATTCTTCAGCATTAGTTGGGTGAATGGCTATGGTATCGTCAAAATCTTTTTTCGTTGCGCCCATTTTAATCGCGACGGCAAAGCCTTGAAGTATTTCATCGGAGCTTTCACCAAATAGGTGGCAACCGACTACTTTTTCATTGTCACCAACGGTTACCAATTTCATGGTGGTCGCTTGTTTAACATCTGACAACGCTTGAGTCATTGGGTTAAAGCTTGACGTGTATATTTTTACCTGCTTACCGTACTGCTCCCTGGCTTGCTCTTCAGTTAAACCAATGGTGCCGATAGGTGGGTGTGAAAAGATAACACTGGGGATTAAATCATAATCAAGCTTACGCTGGGATTGGCCGTTAAATA
>JQIA01001558.1_pt1 | contig 12297 bp, 10 predicted proteins | sample 811431 | NCBI WGS metagenome assembly JQIA01 (sample SAMN02998118, study PRJNA258478) | marine sediment metagenome | biome: marine; feature: seafloor; material: sediment; isolation source: oil-polluted sediment collected from 3 locations (0.5 km, 0.7 km and 0.9 km)... | place: USA: Gulf of Mexico ... | reverse complement strand
TCGCCGATAGCAGCTCCCCTGTTAAATCTCCCCATTAAAAACCCAACATCGCAGGATACTCACTATCAACGTCCGCCCCTTGAACCACAATCTGTCCGACGCCCCAGAACTCGTCGAGTTTCGAGCCACACTGAGCCCGCAAGCTACCGCCGCCGACTACCAGGCAGCTCTTAGTCAGGTCAGTGACGCGCTGAATGCTCGATTTTTTCGAGAAGAGCCAGTGCGCGATCTGCTTGCCGCACGAGCGGAAGTTATGGATTACCTGCTCAACTGTGTTTGGCAGCGCTTTCAGTGGGATGACGATATTTCGCTACTCGCTGTCGGTGGTTATGGGCGAGGGGAATTGCACCCACAGTCAGATATCGATTTGCTCATCCTTACCAGGGACACCGACCACAAACCCTACCAGGAAAATATTGAAGGTTTTTTAACTTTCCTCTGGGATATTCAGCTCAAAATTGGCCACAGCGTACGCGGCCTTGCCCACTGTGTCACAGAGGCCAAAAATGACGTCACCGTGGTCACCAACCTGATGGAAACCCGGACCCTTTCCGGCAACCCACAGCTAGAAATAAGCATGATCCAAAAAACCGGACCTAAAAAAATCTGGCCTGCGGATAAATTTTTCCGCGCAAAATGCGACGAACAAAATCAACGCCACGAAAAACACGGCAATACCGAATACAACCTGGAACCAAACATTAAAGAAGCTCCCGGCGGCTTGCGGGATATTCAAACCATCCACTGGATCGCTCGCCGCCACTTTGGTGTCTCTCTGGCAGAACTGGTCAGAAGGAATGGCGACACTCTCAACGATACGGACACTGCTTTAAAAAACTCTGGCGCCAACTTACTAACCGCCAAAGAATATAACTTGCTGTGTGAGAGTGAGGAGTTTTTGTGGCGTGTGCGCTACGGTTTACACCTGCTCAGCGAACACCCCGAAGAAAATTTATTTTTCGACCATCAGCGCAAACTTGCCGAAAGGTTTGGCTATCAGGACAACCCTAATAGCCTCGCTGTTGAACAATTTATGCAGCGCTATTACCGCGTCGTACTCACCGTCAGACGTCTCAACGACATGCTCCTGCAACAACTCGACGAGGACACTCGCGGGGGGCTATGGAAATCACGGGTCACTCCCATCAACGAGCGCTTTCAACTGCAACAGCATTATATTGAAACCGTTAATGAGCAGATATTTGAGCAGCAACCCTCAGCACTTCTGGAAGTTTTTGCGCTACTCGGGGAAAACAAAGATATCCAGGGCATACGCTCCACAACGATTCACCAGATCGTAGAACACCTGAACCTAATTGACGATACCTTCCGAGCAGACCCGGTCAATCAGGCTTTATTTATCCGCCTGCTGAACAGTAAAGGTCGATTATCTACTCAGCTACAACGTATGACCCGCTACGGCATACTCGGCGCTTATCTGCCTGAATTTGGCCGCATCGTCGGCCAGATGCAACATGACCTTTTTCATATCTACCCGGTCGATGCACACACCATTCAGGTGGTGCGCAATATGCGAAGACTGTCTAATCAAAGTGAATCCGAACGCTTTCCCCTCACCTCTCATATCTGCAAAAGTCTCTCTAAACCTCTATTACTCTATATCGCCGGGCTTTATCACGATATTGGCAAAGGCCGAGGCGGAGATCACTCTGCGCTGGGCGGCGTAGACGTCGCCAACTTTGCAGAGCGTCACGGCCTGGTCGACCAGGAAGTACGTCTGGTCAAATGGCTGGTGGAAAATCACCTGAGGATGTCGACCGTCTCCCAGCGAGAGGATATTGACGACCCCGATATCATCCACAAATTTGCTGAATTTGTGGGCGATCAAATTCACCTGGATTACCTGTTTGTGCTCACTGTCGCCGACATGAATGCCACCAACCCAACCCTGTGGACCCAGTGGAAGGGTTCGCTGATGCGCCAACTGTATATGGCCACTCGCGACGTACTTGAGCGAGGTCTTGCCAACCCTGTTAATCGCCTGGAGTGGATTGAAAACACCCGCCTCGAAGCCATCGCTCTACTCGCCAAAGCCGGCGTCACCGACGCCCAGTGCCATGCCGTCTGGGGCGACATTAGCGATGAGTTCTTCCTTAAGGAGAAAGCCTCGGTGATTGCCCGTTGCACCCGGCAGGTCAGCAGCAACAGCGAACAAAACCCCTTCATTTATATCGAAAACGCAGGCATAGAAGACGCCACCGCAACACGAATTTTCGTCTATAGCCGTGGGCTCAATAATGTCTTCCCTAAAATCGCTGCCGCACTCGATTACCTATGCCTCAATATTCTCGATGCCCGCCTGTATGCACCTGGTACAGACCGCACTTTGAATCTATTTTACGTACTCGACGACAGCAACCAGCCCTTTGCCACCGATACTCATCTCAGCCAAAAAGTACACGAGGTATTACTCAAGGCACTGACTGGCCCGGTCGCTGCTCTGCCTCAGGTATCGAGACGCGTACCCCGGCAACTCAAACAACTCACCACGGGCACTGCCGCAAGCATCAGTAATCAGGACGACCTTGAGCACACTCGGATCACCGTTATTACTCCCGATCGCCCCGGTTTATTGGCTCAACTGGGTCGTATTTTTATGGACTTCGAGCTGATCATACACAGCGCGAAAATCGCCACGCTGGGTGAGCGCGTAGAAGATATATTCTACGTTTCTGGAGCCGATCACCACCCACTCACTAATCCTGAACTGTGCGAACAACTCAAGCAAAATATCTGCTCCGCGCTGGATCAGCGCAACCTGGAGTACATTGCCGGTTCTGAACAATTGCGTGACATTACTATGCGCGATTAGCCCTGCATGCCCCCGTGAGCGATTGCCCCACAAACTCTTACCCATGCCTCAAATACATGACTCAAAAAAAAGACTTTGCGATATGAATCCTGATCTACAGCTTCTGCAACCCTACCCTTTTGAAAAGCTGCGTGAGTTAGTGGCAGACGTATCGCCATGCAAAGCCCTTCAGGCCATTAGCCTGTCCGTGGGGGAACCCAAACACCCGGCACCCGCATTCGTACAAAAAACACTCGTCGATGCCCTGGAAAAATTGTCGGTCTATCCTGGCACTCAAGGCATGATCGAACTTCGCACCAGCATCGCCGGCTGGCTGCATCATCGCTTTAAACTTAATCACGCTCCCAACCCGGATCAGCAGGTATTGCCGGTTAACGGAACGCGGGAAGCTTTATTTGCTTTCGCGCAATGCGTGGTGAACAGAGACGGCAAGACTTTGAATTCGAAAGGTGGGAGTCAGCACCAGCCAGCGGTATTAATGCCCAACCCTTTTTATCAAATTTACGAGGGTGCTGCGATATTGGCGGGGGCTGAACCTTATTATCTCAACTGCACGGAAGACAGTGGCTTTAATCCGGACTTTTCCACCGTGCCGGAAACCGTCTGGCAGCGCTGCCAACTTATTTATATTTGCTCTCCGGGTAATCCCACTGGCTCGGTCATGCCGCTACAGCAGCTGAAACAACTGATTCAGCTGGCCGACGAATATGATTTTGTCATTGCCAGCGACGAGTGCTATTCCGAAATCTATTTCGACGAAAGCCAGCCGCCACCGGGTTTACTGCAGGCCTGCGCCGAACTGGGTCGCGATGACTATCGCCGCTGCGTGGTATTCCACAGCTTATCCAAACGCTCTAATCTGCCCGGGCTGCGCTCCGGCTTTGTCGCTGGCGACGGCGAGCTATTGAGCCGATTTTTACAATATCGAACCTACCATGGTTCCGCCATGCCCATTCATCACCAACTCGCCAGCATTGCTGCCTGGGATGATGAAGATCACGTGCGTGAAAACCGTCGCCTATACCGGGAAAAATTTTCAGCCGTGCTGGATATTCTCGATGGCCACCTGAAGGTTAAAGAACCCGATGCCGGGTTTTACCTGTGGGCGGAAACACCCATTGCCGACGACGAATTTACTCGGCGTTTACTGGAAGAACAACACATCACCGTAGTGCCTGGTCGTTACCTCGCGCGGGAGCATGCCGGCGTCAACCCTGGCGCCATGCGCGTGCGTATGGCCCTGGTTGCCCCTTTAAATCAATGCCGGGAGGCCGCTGAGCGCATCGTACATTTTGTCGGCAATTTGTCATGCTAAAAGCCGAACGGGTCGAATACATTCTCAACACCCTGGATCAGCTCTACGGAGACCCGCCGATTCCTCTGGATCACAGTGATAACTACACTCTTCTGGTGGCGGTATTACTCTCCGCTCAATGCACAGACAAACGTGTCAACACGGTCACCCCCGCCTTATTCGCACTTGCCGATAACCCCTTTGATATGTCGAAAGTCCCGGTGGCGACCATTCGCAGCATTATTAAACCCTGCGGCCTTTCACCTAAGAAGTCCTCAGCAATTTCAGAGTTATCGCATATCCTGATTAACGAGCATGGCGGCGAAGTACCGGAAAGCTTTGCCGCCCTGGAGCGCCTGCCCGGGGTCGGCCATAAAACAGCCAGTGTGGTGATGTCCCAGGGCTTTGGTCATCCGGCATTTCCGGTTGATACCCACATCCACCGTTTGGCGCAACGCTGGGGGCTTTCCAGTGGTAAAAACGTCACCCAAACCGAAAAAGACCTGAAGCGGCTTTTTCCTGAAGAGTCCTGGAACGCCCTGCATTTACAAATCATTTACTACGGCAGAGAGTATTGTAGTGCGCGGGGCTGTGACGGCACCGTGTGCCCCATTTGCACCCATTGCTACCCCAAACGAACAAAACCGGTACGCACCAGGAAACCCTGAACCGAGATTAAAAACCCGCACCATAATTCATCAAAAAAATACCGAAAATAATAAATATAAATTTCATTTATAAAGAATACCTCTCTAGAATGCGTCCACCCTGCAGCAAAGCGTGATAGAAGCACCAGGAAAGCCACTTAAACAGCCAGGTTCTGATGTGCTACAGGAGTTTCCGCTTTTAGCTCAGAACCAGGCTTTTAGCTCAGAACCAGGCTTTTAGTTTAGAACCGGACTTTTAGTTTAGAACCAGAGAGAGGACCAGACCATGTCATACCAAAAAGAGATTGATACCCTCACGACTACCATCGGCAGCCAGAATACCTGGGGCGCTATTAATGCGGAGTCCGCCGTGCGTATGCGCCTGCAAAACCGTTTCAATAGCGGTTTGGATATTGCCAAGTACACCGCTAAAATCATGCGCAAAGACATGGCTGATTACGATACAGATACTTCCAAATACACCCAGTCTCTGGGTTGCTGGCATGGTTTTGTGGGCCAGCAAAAACTGATCTCCATTAAAAAACACTTCGGCACCACCGACAAAAGCTACCTTTACCTGTCCGGCTGGATGGTGGCGGCTCTGCGTTCTGATTTTGGTCCTCTGCCCGATCAGTCCATGCATGAGAAAACCTCAGTACCTGCCCTGATTGAAGAGCTGTACACCTTCCTGAAACAGGCTGATAGCTGGGAGTTGAACCACCTGTTCCGCGACCTGGATGCGGCTCGTGAAGCGAAAGATACCGCAAAAGAGGCGGAGTTAATCGGCCAAATCGATAATTTTGAAACCCATATTGTGCCCATTATTGCCGATATCGATGCTGGCTTTGGTAACGCTGAAGCAACTTATCTACTGGCCAGAAAAATGATCGAGGCCGGCGCTTGCTGTATCCAGATCGAAAACCAGGTCTCTGATGAGAAACAATGTGGCCACCAGGACGGTAAAGTCACCGTTCCCCATGCCGACTTCCTCGCAAAAATTAATGCCGTACGCTACGCCTTCCTGGAACTGGGTGTGGACGATGGCGTCATTGTTGCCCGTACCGATTCTCTAGGTGCCGGCCTTACCAAGCAAATCGCAGTTACCGACGAGCCTGGGGATCTGGGCGACCAGTACAACAGCTTCATCGATGGTGACGTGATCGGTAGTGCCGACGACATTCAAAACGGTGACGTAGTAATGAAGCAAGGCGGCCACCTGGTTAAGCCAAAACGTCTTCAGTCTGGTTTGTTTCAGTTTAAAGCCGGCAGCGGTTTTGATCGCGTAATCCTGGACTGTATCACCAGCCTGCAAAATGGTGCCGATCTATTGTGGATTGAAACCGAAAAGCCCCACGTCGGTCAGATCGCTGACATGGTTAATGCCATCCGTGCCGTGGTACCCAATGCGAAACTGGTCTACAACAACAGCCCCTCCTTTAACTGGACCCTGAGCTTTCGCCAGCAGGTATTCGATACCATGCAGGAAGCGGGTAAAGACGTCTCCAGCTATGATCGAGCCAAACTCATGAGCGCTGAGTACGATGGCACCGAACTGGCCAATGAGGCCGATGAGCAGATTCGAACCTTCCAGGCCGATGCCGCTCGTGAAGCCGGTGTTTTCCATCACCTGATCACGCTGCCGACTTACCACACCACCGCCCTGTCCACGGACAACCTGGCAAAAGGCTACTTCGGCGACGAAGGTATGCTGGCTTATGTGGCTGGCGTACAACGCCGTGAAATCCGCGAGGGTATTGCGACCGTTAAGCATCAGGACATGGCCGGTTCTAACATTGGTGATGACCACAAAGAATATTTTGCCGGCGATGCAGCTCTCAAAGCAGGCGGCGAAGACAACACTATGAATCAATTTGGTTGATTCTGTTCTCCGACGAGTCAGAACATACTTGTCGCAATATTCGAGTCTCAACATACGAGTCTCAACAATAAACACAAAAAAGGGCGGGGAAACCCGCCCTTTTTTGTGTCTGCTTATCTTTTATCGAGTAGAACTATTGCTCATACCCTGTCTCACCTCGACTAAAAAACAAACACTCAAAACCGATCATTAATCACCACTTCCTCACTCGAAATCGCCCCTCCGCGCGGGTGCGCCTCCTGCAAAGGCTTACCGATCGCAACCATAAAGCTAATCACGTGATCACTCGGCAAGTTAATTAACTCCCCCACGGCGTCAAAGTCGAAGCCGTCCATGGGGCAGGAGTCATAACCCATGGCCTTGGCGGCCAGCATCAAGGTTTGCCCAGCCAGACCGCAGGAGCGCATAGCCTCATCTCGCTGAACCTGATCTTTATCGCGATAATAGACATCAATCATCGGGACAATAGCATCTCGTGTAGCCTGATCCGCATCTGCCCAGTAGCGTTCAGGTTGCTTCTCCCAGGCCTTGAGATCTGCACACAGAACCACCAGCAAAGACGCTTCGGTCACCTGAGGCTGATCCCAGGCTGCAGCACGTATCTGCTGACGTAAAGCCGGATCGCGGACCACGACAAAACGCCAATTTTGAATATTAAAGGCAGTGGGCGACAGAGGCACCAGCTTGGTTAACAGGATTTCTTCATCTTCAGTCAATCGAACTTCAGGATCGAACTGCTTAACGGAACGGCGCTTTTCAATGGCATCAAAAACTCTCATCACATTTCCTTTCTATTGTTTATTTTATGGAAGACCTGTTTTATAGAAGACCAGCTTTACGGAAAATCTACTCTATGGAAACTTTACCTGTCTTCGAGCCACTTGTGAATACATCCCTCACATTCAAACCGGGATTACTTGAGGCGGATTTGTTATCCTTGTCAGTATTATAAAGACGATAAACCTGACGCGTAACTAGCCCCAATATGAAATCAAAAGCCATCAAACTGTACGGCATAAAAAATTGCGATACGGTTAAAAAAGCCCGGCGCTGGCTCGATCAACACGGGCTTGAGTACCAGTTCCACGATGTACGTCTCGACGGCCTTGACGCTTCGCAGATTAATGCCTGGCGAAAGCAGATAGACTGGGAAACCCTGATAAACAAACGCAGCACCACCTGGAAGCAGCTGGACGACGCCACCAAGACCAAAATCAACGCCGACACGGTCAATGATGTGCTACTGGCGCATCCAACGCTAATCAAACGGCCGGTGCTGGAATATTCAGGTCAGGTTCACGTTGGCTTTAAAGACTCTGATTACGCCACGTTTTTTGATTGAACCGTATAACAAGTTTTGATGAAACCGCATAACGAACATTTGCAGGCCCAAACTCACGTTTCGGCGCTTACCCAAAGATAGCTTCACACATTAGAGGACTCAGCATGACCCAGCTCTACAGCCTTGGCCTTGGTATCGGCACCCAAAACACCCAGGGTGAATGGCTCGAAACCTATTTCCCACAGCCCTTGCTCGCACCCTCGGCTGTGATTGCCACGGCACTGAGCAACACCCTTGGCTATACGGGAGGAAATAGCAGCATAGCCCTGGATGACGCTTCCATTGCGGCACTTGGCACCGCTCTGGACTCCGTCGGAGAAACATCATTAGCGCAGACATTGACATCATTGACCGGATCCAGGCGCCCCGCTGTCGCAGTGGTACTCGCAAACGACGCAGCACCTACCACGGTTCCCGAAGCGTATTTAAAGCTCCAGCTTATCTCTCACCGACTAGTTCGACCTCACGGCACAGACCTAAGCGGAATTTTTGGCTGCCTGCCTAACGTTGCGTGGACAAGCGAAGGAGCTATCGACCTCGCCGAATTGTCGGCGCGCCAGCTAAACGCCCGCTCTGAAAACCGAATGCTTTCCGTCGACAGCATTGATAAATTCCCAAAAATGACCGACTACGTCGTCCCCACGGGAGTGCGCATTGCCGATACCGCGCGAGTTCGCCTGGGTGCATATATCGGCGAAGGCACCACCATCATGCATGAAGGTTTTGTGAACTTTAATGCTGGAGCAGAAGGCCCCAATATGATCGAAGGTCGAATTTCGGCCGGTGTGTTTGTCGGGGCGGGCTCCGATCTCGGCGGTAGTAGCTCCACTATGGGAACACTCTCCGGCGGCGGCAATATCGTTATTTCTGTCGGTAAAGAATGTTTAATTGGCGCTAACGCTGGTATCGGTATTCCCCTGGGAGACCGCTGCATCGTCGAGGCCGGACTTTATATCACTTCGGGCACCAAGGTGATGCTACTAGACGACCATCGGAAAAATGCCGGAACCGCGAAGGCCCGCGACCTGGCGGGACGTGACGATCTCTTATTTCGCCGCAATTCCGAAAGCGGGGCGGTCGAGTGTCTAACTAATAAAACCACCGTTGAGCTGAACGAAGCGCTGCACGCCCACAACTGAGGCCATGGCCTCATGGGTCGTTTCCCGGCTGGGTTTTAATTGAGTAATACCTGAATGGAACATATGTCCGCCACCCTTGAATTGACCTGCGAATTGATCCGTCGCCCTTCTCTGACCCCAAAAGACGAAGGCTGCCAGGCCTTACTCTGCGCGCGCTTAAAAGCCATCGGTTTCGATATTCACACCTTGCGCTTTGGAGAAGTCGATAATTTCTGGGCCATACGCGGTAGTAGCGGCCCTATCATGTGTTTCGCAGGCCATACCGATGTGGTGCCCACCGGCCCAGAGACAGACTGGAATACTCCGCCTTTCGAACCGACAATAAAAGATGGTGTCTTGTATGGGCGCGGCGCGGCGGATATGAAAGGCTCGCTGGCCGCAATGATTACTGCGGTAGAAGCTTTTATCGAACAAAACCCCGAACACCCGGGCCGCATCGCCTTTTTAATTACCAGCGATGAGGAAGGACCGGCACAAGATGGCACCGTGCGTGTAGTCCAGTGGTTAAAAGAACACAATACCTCTCCCGACTGGTGCCTGGTTGGCGAACCTTCCAGCAGTAAAATACTGGGCGATGTAGTAAAAAATGGCCGCCGAGGTTCGCTCAACGGAAAACTAATAGTCAAAGGTATACAGGGCCACGTCGCTTACCCTGACACTGCCGACAACCCAATTCATCGCGCAGCACCTGCCCTCACTGACCTGGCAAACGAAGTTTGGGACCACGGCAATGATCATTTCCCAGCTACCAGTTTTCAGATATCCAATATTTCTGCCGGGGAAGGTGTCACCAATGTGATCCCCGGCACGCTAGAATTACTGTTTAACTTTCGCTATTCAACTGAGGTGTCCGCTGACGAACTGAAAACTCGCACCGGTGACATCCTCGATCGATACAGTCTCGACTACGAACTGGAGTGGCAACTGAGCGGAGAGCCTTTCCTGACCGCCGAGGGGGAGTTGGCCTCAGCGGCCATCGATGCTATTTCGACGGTAAAAAACATCACCACCACCTTATCCACCAGCGGAGGCACCTCCGACGGGCGTTTTATCGCCCCTCTGGGTACGCAGGTGCTGGAGCTCGGCCCCATCAATTCCAGCATCCACAAGGTGAATGAAAACATTCTGGTGCAGGATATCGATGATTTATCTCTGATCTATCAGCATATTTTGGAGCAGGTTTTTTCAACACCTACTCCAGAACCGGCTGCTTCAGAATCTATCCGGTAAGCCACCGATACTGTGCGTGTTTTTATATTATTTGCCGCTACGGTATTAATCTGGGGATCTACCTGGATCGCGGTGAAGTGGCAATTAGGGGTTGTTGAACCTGGGGTTTCTGCCTTTTATCGCAACACTCTGGCAGCGCTGATCTTATTCGCCTGGTGCTGGACGCGAAAGCTCACTTTACGTTTTTCTGCCCGAGATCATTTGTCGTTTTTCCTGCTCGGCCTGTTTCTATTTTCCGGCAATTACTGGCTGGTCTACCAGGCCACCGGACTTATGACCAGCGGACTGGTTGCCGTGGTATTTTCCAGTGTTGTCTTTTTCAATATGTTTAACGCTCGCCTCTTCCTGGCTTACCCAGTACGACTGACCATGGTCTTGGGAGCGGGGCTTGGCGTTAGCGGTATCGCCCTGTTGTTTTTCGGTGAGCTAACAGCGTTTTCCTGGCAAGACTCGAGCCTACGTGGATTTGCCCTGGCACTATTGGCCACCTTGCTGGCCTCACTAGGCAGTATTACAGCGACTTATATCAGTACTTATCGGCAGTTACCGATTATTCAGTACAACGCCTGGGGTATGTTTTACGGCTGCATTATTCTGTTTTTAGCCGCTATTTTCGGCGACAACACCTTTAACTACGAAGCTACCTGGCGATATTCCATTGCACTTATTTATCTCGGTGTGGTTGGCACGGCGCTAGCGTTTGCCTGCTACCTTAAACTCATAGAAACCATCGGGCCCGACAAGGCCGGTTATACCTTTGTGATGTTTCCCATCGTCGCACTCATCATTTCTACCGCCTTTGAAGATTATCAGTGGTCCCCCCTGGCATTTGGCGGGCTTGCTCTGGTGCTCCTGGGAAGTTTTCTAGCTCTGCGTACAAAAATGACCGCACCCGAAACCACCGCACCCAAAACCACCTAAGGCAGATCGAGTCCGCCTGGACAGCCGGAATTAATTACCGGGCAGTTTTGCCAAAACATAGACATCAAAGCGCGTGGATTTACCCGTCACCGAAAAACTCGGCTTTCGGTCGGCTAAAGGGCTAGCGAGACGAGGCCGTTTAACCACCACTCGATAACGAGCTTTGGTAAGCGCATCATCGAGTAAATCAGCGATATCAGTATCCTTACCGACCAGGGCCTGCAGTATTTGCATTTCTTTTTTCACCTGAGCGCTTTTAGTGCGCTCCGGAAACATCGGGTCGAGATAAATCACATCGGGCTGTTCGTTTATCTGCGCATCCAGGGCTTTGAGCCAGTCACGGGCATCGCCGCGTACCAACTCCATGCGCTTAACGGCAGCCAGTAAATCTTTATCATCTCCGTAGCGTATCGCACGATCAATGCCATTGTGTAGCAAAGCCGCAATCACCGGATGACGCTCCACCATGGTGACTTTCGCACCCAGACCCGCAAGCACAAAGGCATCGGCACCCAAACCTGCTGTTAGATCTGCAACGGTCGGCATAAAACTACCCTTAACACCAATAGCTCGAGCAATAGCCTGCCCGGAGCCTCCGCCAAAACGGTGACGATGACGCAGTTTGCCGCCAATAAAATCACAGCTAATGGAGCCCGAAGACCCGCTTTGATTTAATAGCGTTAAACCGTCCGCATCCAGATGAAGTACGTACGGTGTCTCTACCAGCACATGGGAGCCCTGCTCTAGAAAGGGTAACTCCAGCTCTTTTGCCAAAGCTCGCCCCTCCTCGCGATGGGCACTATCCGTCACCACAGCCACCTGTAGTAAGGCTTCCTGGTTTTGGTGCACGACTGAAGACTCTCTGTTAAATTCGGTACTCACTGACTGCATGGTCTAATAACTCAAGGTCTAACAACTCAAAGTTTAATAGCTCAAAAACATTAAAAAATACTAGAACGATCGGTGTACTGATCAGATACAAGCAGGGGGCCTAGGCCCCCTGTATTCAAAA
>JQIA01001557.1_pt1 | contig 12303 bp, 14 predicted proteins | sample 811431 | NCBI WGS metagenome assembly JQIA01 (sample SAMN02998118, study PRJNA258478) | marine sediment metagenome | biome: marine; feature: seafloor; material: sediment; isolation source: oil-polluted sediment collected from 3 locations (0.5 km, 0.7 km and 0.9 km)... | place: USA: Gulf of Mexico ... | reverse complement strand
CTCTTTGATATATATGTGGTGCTCACGGCCGGAATTGAACCGGCACGTCCAAAAGGACAACGGATTTTAAGTCCGCAGCGTCTACCAGTTCCGCCACGCGAGCCTATATAATCTAATACTAAAACAGAAAATCAAAAAATATACTTAATTTCCAGTTTCGGCATTATATATATTGACAATGAATTAAGTCAATGCTTTTTATACGCACATGAAAATAAATTCTAAACAAGTGAAAAAAATAGCAAGCCTTTCGAGATTAAATATAAATGGTCAGGAAGAGAAATTTGCTGGTTGGCTAAATGATATTTTAGTTATGATAGATCAGTTGAACGAGGTGAATACTGATGGTGTAGAACCGATGACAAGTGTTGTGCCTACGGATCTTCCTCTGAGAGCTGATGTGGAAAACGACGGTGGAATACGGGATGCCGTGCTTGCAAATGCTCCAAAAAGTGAATACGGATGTTTTGCCGTGCCGAAAGTGCTTGAGTAAAGCTATATGGAGAATTCTCTAGAACTTGTGTGTCCTGCTGGAACTCCCGATGCGTTAAAAGTCGCCGTTGATAGCGGTGCGGATGCTGTCTATATCGGATTTTCCGACGGAACTAATGCACGAAATTTCGCAGGACTGAACTTTTCATATGAAGAGACAAAAACAGCTGTAAAATATGCACATAAAAAGGGCGTGAAAGTATATATCGCAATCAATACATACCCCACCGCTGGCAATGTAGATTTGTGGAAACGGGCTATAGATAATGTCGCGAGTTCTGGTGCAGATACTGTGATTTTAGCGGATATTGGATTGTTGAAATACGCAGCCGAAAAACATCCCGATTTACGCCGTCATTTATCCGTGCAGGCATCCGCATCTAATGCAACAGCGATACGGTTTTACGCGGAGGAATTTGGGGTAAAGCGGGTGGTATTACCACGAGTTTTAACCATTGAGGAAATCACAGAATTAGACAAAGAACTTGATGGAATAGTAGAAACCGAGGTATTTGCATTCGGTGGAGTTTGCCCGATGGCGGAGGGTCGCTGTGCATTATCATGGCATTCCACGGGGCATTCTCCCAATCAAAACGGCGTATGCTCACCTGCTAGTTTTGTAAAATATACCACCGATGCGGGCGGGGTTTTAACCGTAAAACTTGGCGATTATACGCTAAATAAATTGGGAAAAGGAGAGGCTGTTGGCTATCCTACCACTTGTAAAGGAAGGTATTTAGTGGGCGGTGAGCAGAAATATTTATTTGAAGAACCTGAGAGTTTAAACGCTATAGATATTCTTCCAGAATTTATGCTGGCTGGCGTAAAGGCTATAAAAATAGAGGGACGACAACGCGGAAAAGCCTATATAAAAGAGGTGGTTTCCACATTTAGAAAAGCTATAGATAATGTGAAAGTTGACACTGGTAATCTTTCCTCTATATCTGAAGGTGGCAAAACCACAAGGGGGACATATAAGGGGGAGTAAAAAAACTGATTTTTTGGGTTGCAATTAGTTTTCCATATTCTATTATAAATGTAGAGCAATTAAAAAAGTTGTTCGGGTGCCAGAAACACCTTATTATATACCAAAGCGTATTTCCGAATACGAAAAAACTCGGACTTCTGATTTAGGTCGGGAGTCTGTAGCCATAAAATAGCGGGTGGACACTTGTGTCCAACCATGAAAGCTATGGGCATGAACTTTGGTACATGTTTCTGACTCCCGATCACCAGCACTTAATTGCTCTGGTGATTTTTTTATGGATAATCCATAAAATTTCACATTATGATTGGGAGTGTATAGCTATAAAATAGCGGAAGGCGTGTAGGAGATGCCAGTCCGTAAAAACTATATAGCATTCTTATTAAGATGTCAAAAGGCTCCCAATCACCAATTTTATAAAAGCGAAGGACGACTTCGCATAACATTAAAAACAGGTTGCAGATATGAAAAAATTACTACATAACCCAACGGCGGGTGAAATACTCAAGGAAGAATTTTTGGATGAAATGGGGCTTTCACAAAACGCATTAGCACGCTCTATTTCCGTTCCGCCGAATCGTATAAACGAAATCGTGCGAGGAAAACGCTCCGTTACAGCCGATACGGATATGAGATTATGCCGATTTTTCGGTTTATCTCAGGGATATTTTCTACGCCTTCAAATGAGTTGGGGAATTATGGAAGCTAAAAGAAAAATCGCCGATGAATTACTTCTAATTATTCCGTATTCAAAATGTGCAGAGCAAAAAAATACCCTAAACAGGTAGTTCTATTTCCACACGCAGTCCGCCCATCGGGGAATCCTTAAGCGATATATTTCCCCCATGACCAAGGACAATATCCCGTGCGATAGTCAGCCCAAGCCCAACACCACCAGTTTGTAAATTACGAGATTCCTCCAGTCGCCGAAACGCCTCAAATACTTTCTTTCGTTTAGCCACTGGAATACCTTTCCCATCATCATCAACAAAAATAAATACGCTATTTTTCCGCCGTTTAGCAGAAATCTTCACGGAATTTGCATATCGCACACCGTTATTTATCAAATTCTGCAAACATCTTTTAAATGTATTTTCCTTAATACAAACCGATATATCACCACGGATTTCAAATTCTATCTGCTGATTTTCCCGTAAATATCCCTCTGCGATTTTGCCAATAAAATCGGATAAATTAAGCTCACGACTTTCCTCAGCACCCTCACCTTTTGCGAAATCAAGATATACCCGAACCATCGTCTCCATTTCCAAAACATCATTTACCAACTCTTCCGTATCGGAATTTTTCATCATCTCAAGCTGTAATTTCATACGAGTAAGCGGGGTTCGTAAATCATGCGATATAGCCGCGAGCATTTCCGTTCGGCGAGTCACCTGCTTCGTAATTCTCTCACGCATTTTTAAAAACGCAAGCGATGCCTGCCGTACTTCAGACGCTCCACGCGGGCGGAAATTCGGCGTATCCTGCCCCTTACCAAACTTTTCCGCAGCCCGTGCAAGTGCATAAATCGGCTTTACCTGATTGGAAATAAACCAAACCGCAAGCCCACCAAGTAGCACAGTCGCACCCGCCATCCAAAAAATAAAAATGTATGTCGTGGAGCTTACCAACCGTTTTTTCGACACGGATATAATTAGCTTTCCGTCCGTAAGACCCACATCTATAACGATATTATCATCATCAGTGCTTCGCGATAAATTAAATGGAAACACCATACGTTTTTTAAGGATTTCGTATAAAATCGCGAGATTTGTATCCTTCGGCTTTTCGGATTCCTGAAATTCCTCATTTGTAACCTTGAGATTTAGATTCACGAAATCACGTGCTTCTATTAAAATCGCATCTCGTTTTTCAGGATAAAGCCCTATTTTATGAGTGAAGAAAGTCACATCACCAGCAAGGGAAATCGCCATTCGCTCCCGCACCGTATCCCAATGTCTTTCATAAAAAATATACGCCGTGAAAAGTTGCACCAACACCATCGGCACGATAATAATAAGAATTACCCTCCCGAATAAATGCTTCGGAAAAAATCGTTTTATCGGAATTTTTATTTGGATTTTTTTCATGATTTCCTAAATATCAAACCAGTTTGCCCTTTTACTTGCGATAATCAACGCCTTGGCTTTATTACATGTTTCCTCGTATTCAGCTTCGGGATCGCTATTTGCTGTAACGCCTCCACCAACCTGCACATATAATTTCTCGTCCTTAATTAAGGCAGTTCGCAGGGTAATACACGTATCCATCATACCATTTGCTGAAAAATATCCGACACATCCCGCATAAAAACTCCGTTTTTCCGACTCCAATTCATCTATGATTTGCATAGCACGGATTTTCGGCGCACCACTTGTTGTTCCCACGGGTAGGCTTGCAAATAGGACATCCAACGCGTCATATCCATCGCTGATTTTCCCCTCAACATTGGAGGAAATATGCATCACGTGGGAGTAATATTCGATAATCATTTGCTGCGTGACTTTTACAGTTCCCGCTTTTGCAACCCGTCCGACATCGTTACGAGCCAAATCTACCAGCATTAAATGCTCTGATATTTCCTTCTGGTCGGAGAGTAAATCCTTTGCTAAAGCAATATCTTCTTCACGGGTTGCACCTCGTTTTCGTGTGCCTGCAAGTGGGCGATTAGTAATGATTTCATCCTCTAATTTCACCATAATTTCGGGGCTAGAGCCTATTAACTGAAAATCCACAAAATCTAGGTAGAATAAATACGGCGACGGGTTTAGATGTCGTAAACTTCTATAAAATGAAAACGGTGATTGTTTGAAATCGGCTGTGAATCTTTGCGATGGCACGACTTGAAATATATCACCAGCGACAATATATTCCTTAGCTTTTTCAACCATTTGACAGTATTCATCTTTGGTGAAATTGGACGTGAATTCTATATCTAATTTCGGTTTTTCACTATCGGAATAATGCTTTGCAACACCGCCTTTTTTCAATTTATCAATTACCGAACGGATTTTTTTCTCCGCTTCTTCATTAGCATCCGCCTCTTCCTCTGGATTCCAAACGGTTACTATTATATATATACTGCTTGTTACGGAGTCAAAAATCACCATAATTGTCGGTCGCATAAATAGTCCAAGCGGAATGCCAATTGTATCAGGATTAGTATCCGTAACCTCTGGTTCTGTAAGGCGAATTGCATCATATGACATGTATCCAATCAGCCCCGCCGCCATAGACGGTAATTCATGTGGCAACTCAAATTGCGATTCTTTATAAAGCTCACGGAATGAGTCCATAGTTTTTTCCGACACGCCCTCCCCTATATCTTCTTCTTCCAAATTCCACACAACATCTGGCTCCAAACCAACAATGGAATATCGTCCGCGATGCTCGCCTCTTTCCACTGATTCCAATAGGAAAAACGGCTCGCCCTCTTCGCGTAATTTTATACTCGCAGTGATGGGCGTTTCCAAATCACCAGCGATTTCATGCCAAACGATATACGGTTTGTGTTGTTTAAATCTGGAAGATTTTGTTTTCATTTTATGATTTATAGCATAATATCAAAACTTCACAATAAGCAAAAATCGATATGCCAGAAGTCATTATATATACGAAAAAAATCTGCCCTTACTGTGTGAGAGCTAAAAATCTATTATCTAACAAGGGAATTACAAACTTTACACAAATAGATATTGGGGCAAATCCTGATAAAGTATCTGAAATGCTTGAAAAATCGGGTGGAATGAGAACCGTGCCACAAATATTCATCAATGGAACGCATGTCGGTGGATTTGATGACTTGAATAAGCTGAATAAAAACGGCAAGCTGGATGAATTACTTGGTTAGCTAACCCTATCCCTTCACCGCAGGAAACAGCATATCCATCCATATTAAAGAAAGAATCGCGACGGAAATCGCAATTCCATACGGCACGGGTTCCTTAGCCTGAAAAATCCTCGGTAGGCGGTCTATTTTCCCAGCTCTAGCGAAAAATCCAAACATTACAGGTCTGCCCATAAGTAGTAATACTGCCAAAATCCCACCACTAATCGCAGTAGCTATAAAGAATTGTATCAAAAGAGGGTATCCCGTCCACAATGCACAAACGGTAAGATATTTTATATCACCACCGCCCATGAGGTTAAAGCGATAAGCCACTAATAAAACAGCGAAAACCGCAAGGAATGTTATTACTCCGTTTAACCAATCAATCGGAAGGAAAAAACATGCAACAGGGTATAGCAAAATCAATACAAGATTCACCCAATTCGGAATGATAAATTTCCAAGCGTCATAAAAAATCACTAAGACCATGAATAAACTTAGTAAGCATTTAAAAATAATAACTTCCATCGGTATCTCGCATAAATTTAAGACTTTATCATATAGCATAAACGAAATCGCAATAAAAGAACTTTACAAATAATACGAAAACCATATAATCGCTCCGTCTGAGGCTGGGTAGCAAAGTGGTAATGCAGGGGACTGCAAATCCTCTATCGTCGGTTCGATTCCGTCCCCGGCCTCCAATTTTGGGAATATCGTTTGTTCTCTGCAGAAAAATAGTGTAGAAAAAGTATATGAAAAAACAACTTATCATAGTTATTGCATTTACTTTAATCCTATTAACGCCACTATTTACACCACTTCAAATAAATGCGAAAAATAAGGCAACTCTTGATGTCAATACGCAGGATGAATTCGGTGCGACACTACTGATGCAAGCCGTTATCGACGGAAATATTGAAAATGCAAAATGGCTGCTTAAGTCGGGTGCAAATCCGAATATTAAAGATAAAGCTGGCGTAACAGCTATGCATTTTGCGGCGAAAAAAGGAAATATTATAATAGTAAAATTACTTCTGAAACACGGTGCCAAGGTAAATACAAAAGATATTTACAGTTTTACGCCTAGAATGCGGGCGATTTCACACGGTAATAAAAAAATAGCGGATGTTCTAAATACAAATACTAAAACTAAACCGTTTAATATAGTTCCTATTATGAAGCCAAAACCACCAAATATTTCTCCAATTGATGAAAAAAAATAATCTTTACACAATTTTAACAATTTGGAGCGAGACTCAATATAGTGAATAATAAAAGGATTTGTTGACTTTTACTCAATATGATTAAAAATAATGTCGTGATGTAGCGAAAAAATTATGAAACATTTAGTAGACGATAATATTAACGAACAATTACAACGGCTTACTGCCGCACTTAATGTAATGGGTAATACCGTTTATGAATGGAATATAGATACGGGCGAAATATCTTGGTCTGAAAATGCTGCCGAGGTTTTGAGTATAAAAGACATAAATCTCATCGATACTAATGATAAATTCCTACAACTTATATGCGAAGAAGATAGAGAAAATATAAAAATATATAAGGAATCAATACTCGATAAAACCACAAAATTTGAAATAGATTACCGCATAAAACTCGCTGATGGAAACGTTGGACAAATAAAGGATTCTGGAATAACAGTTACAGATAAAACTGGAAAAGTCGAAAAAATCATCGGTATGTTGAAGGTTTCCGAGGAAGATCAAGAAAGTGCTTTTTATAACCAATTTTCCTCCATAAGTAAGTGCTTTTTACAAAAATTGGAAAACATAATTCAAAAATACGGTTCCAAAAGAAAAAGTAGCGTTCTCATGATTTTATCAATACGAAATTACGAAATGATAACAATGGGATACGGACATGAAGAGGCGGAAAAAATACTAAAATCCCTAAGGGAGAAAATCCTTGAAATCCTGCCAGAAGAAAGCATTATGGAACGATTACAGCGAAATCAATTCGGAATTATAATTCCTGATTGCTCTCATTCTCTGGAAGCTGAAATCGCATTGTTGATAAGTAATAGAATACAATCTTTTGTAAAAAAATATGACAAGGATCCGTTGCATATCGTTTCTTCCATAGGAACTGTGTCGATTCCTGAACACGCAACTTCCGCAATAGAAGCCCTGAATAAAGTATATATCGCACTGGATGAGGCAGGAAATCATAATTATTGCAGTTATGACAATGCTGTTGATCCTGAAAAATCACGTCATCAAATGGAGCTTGCTAATTATTTACGAAAAGCCATTGATGAAAAACGGCTGAAATTGGCGTATCAACCGATTGTAAATAGTATCACGGGTGAGGTGGTTCACTACGAATGTTTGCTGAGATTTATCGGTGATGACGGAGCGTTGACATCGGTTGGAGTGTTGATACCTATCGCTGAGCAAATGGGCTTGATAGATACAATAGACGCACTTGTTTTGGATATGGTGGTTGAGGAATTACGGCACCATGATAATATATCGCTCGCATTTAATGTTTCAAATCTCACTACGGAAAACAAAGATTGGTTTGAGATGCTAAAGGCACATATTGAAGAAACGCCTGAAATTGCTGATAGAATGATTGTTGAGATTACGGAAACTGCTGCTCAGGATAGACTAGATAAAGCTGCGTTTTTTGTTGCATCTGTGCAGGGATTGGGATGTAAAGTCGCACTGGATGATTTCGGCTCGGGATATACTTCCTTCCAACAACTCAAGACCTTATCTGTTGATATAATAAAAATTGACGGTTCATTTATTACAAATCTTGCTGAAAGCTCTAGCGATAAATTGTTTGTAAAAACGCTGATGGAGTTTATCAACGGATTTGATTTAGAGGCAATTGCGGAATGTATAGAGACGGGTGAAGTAGCGAAAATTTTGATGGATATGGGCGTGCATTATATGCAGGGATATTTCTTCGGGCGACCAGAAGCAACTAGAGAAACTTGGGAATAATTTACAATGAAAAAACTGTTTTTAATAATATTATTATGTGCGATTGCTACGCCATTTTTCGGATATAAATGGGTAGAGGATTATTTTTATTCGGCGGGAATATCGGCGGAAGAAACAATTATAATTCAAAGAGGTAGCGGGTTAAATAAAATATCAAATCAGCTGGCGACAGAAGGAATTATAAAATATCCGCAAGTTTTCAGGCTATATATAAAATTTTTCAAAGATGATAAATCGCTAAAAGCTGGTGAATATGCTTTTCCAGCCAACGCATCCCCAAACAATGTATATAATATTGTAAAATCTGGAAAAGTTGTGATGCATAAAATCACATTTCCAGAAGGAATTACCGTCTACGAAGCTGAGCAAATTTTACTGGCGGAAGATAAGCTGACGGGGGGAATTTCCGAATCGCCCGAAGGTATACTTTTACCCGATACATATACATTTATACTGGGCGAAGAGCGGATTAAAATCATTGGGCAGATGCAACATGCAATGACGAAATTCCTTGATGCAGAGTGGGAAAAGCGGGATAAATCCATTCCTCTAAAAACCAAAGAGGAAGCGTTGATATTGGCATCAATTGTGGAAAAGGAAACGGGATTGGCATCCGAGCGAGGACGTATCGCGGCGGTATTCACAAATCGTTTGCGTAAAAAAATGCGATTGCAATCCGACCCCACAACGATTTACGGTATCACGCTTGGTAAAGGAAAATTGGAGCGGAAACTTTTATATAAAGACTTACGGAAAAAAACGGCGTATAATACTTACGCAATTAAAAGACTACCACCAACTCCTATTGCAAATCCTAGTAGGGAAGCGATTATTGCAGTGTTAAATCCGCCGCAAACCAATGAGTTATATTTTGTGGCAGACGGAACAGGTGGTCATACATTTGCAAAAACAATGAAAGAACATGAAAGGAATGTGCAACGATGGCGGAAAATACAGAGAAAAAACAAGTAAATCAAAAGGTTGTGACGGCAGATGAAGATGGAATACGGTTGGATAGATGGATAAAAACTCATTTTCCAGCGATTTCCCATGTTTTATTACAAAAATTATTGCGTAAAAAAGCCGTCCGTGTTGATAATAAACGAGCGAAGGCGGATACTCGCCTGAAAGAAGGGCAGGAAATAAGAGTGCCTGATATTGCAGTTTCTGAAGTGCAAACGGTAAAAAAACCGCCTCCAAAAGCCTCTCCTGAAGATATAACGCAGGTGAAAAATAGTATTATATATGAGAATAAAGACATACTCGTGCTAAATAAACCACCAGCACTTGCGACTCAAGGCGGAACGAAAGTTATAAATAGTGTTGATAGTATTTTACGGGAAATCTACACCCCTGCCCCGAAGTTAATTCATAGACTGGATAAGGATACTAGCGGTGTTTTGCTGGTTGCGAAAAATAGAAAAATAGCGGAGGAAGCGTCTAAGGAATTTCAAACTAGAGAGACAAAAAAAGTATATTGGGCGATTGCAATTGGTGTTCCGAAAGAAAAAGAAGGTCAGATTTTCGCCCCGCTTACAAAAATGCAAGACAAGGTAGTTGTTGATAAACTTGGGAAAACAGCCCTTACTTCGTATAAAGTTATAGATAATATGGGTAAGAAATTATCCTTGATAGAAGTTGAGCCTCTGACTGGTCGGACGCATCAAATCAGGGTTCATTTGGCACATATTGGACATCCGATTCTTGGTGATGGAAAATATGGCGGTAAGGATGCATTTCCCGATTTTGTGCTTGGTGAGAAGAAATTATGCCTTCATGCGAAACATTTGGAGATTATGTTGCAAGATAAGAAATACGCGTTTGATGCTAGTGTTTCGGAGCATATGAAGGAAATTATAAAAGTATATTTTACCCATTGTTGTTAAGTTTTATAAAAATAAAGTGTCATCCCAGAAGTTAGAGGGTCTAGGATTTTAATCCGTAGAGCGTCTTGCTATCTGGGATCCATTTCGCCACAAAGCGTAACCTCAAAATAGATTCCAGATAACTCCCATTTCTTACCAAATGTAAAATTTGGAGAAATGTGGCTTCTGGAATGACAGATTAAAGCCAACCAAAACCTATTCTTCTTTATTTATCAGCCGTTTAATGTTATCCTTATGTTTAAAAATAACTAGTATTCCAACAACGCTAGCGAATGCGAAAAAATAACTTCCGACAACGAAAAATCCGATAAGCGGAACGATAAATAACGAAAAAATCGCAGAAAGTGATGATATTTTTGTGGCGAAAAATGTCGTGAGCCATGTGGTGATGAAAACCAACCCCATAATCCAATTTATTGCGAGCAATACGCCGAGATATGTCGCAACGCCCTTTCCACCGCGGAATTTCAGCCATACTGGAAAAATATGTCCTAATATCGCACAAGCTCCTGCAATATAAGGAGATACATCAAGCCAATATGCGATTCCTATGACCGCCGCACCTTTTCCTGCATCAAGTAGTAGCGTTAAAATTCCGATGGATTTTTTTCCAGTTCGCATGACGTTTGTTGCACCAATATTTCCCGATCCAATTTCCCTAACATCCCCCATTCCACTAAGGCGAACGAGTATTAAACCAAACGGAATTGAGCCTATTATGTATGCCACTAAGCATATTAACCAAGGTAATATGTATCTTGTAAAATAAACAAAATACTCATATGTGTTGTTGTCATTTATCATAGAACTTGCATCTATCATTTTTTAGCGTATATTACCAGTGCGAATTTTTTTATCTTTTGCAAAGATTGTTCACATTTCTGTAACATAAGGGATGTATAGTTATAAAATAATGGAGAGGAAATATATATGACGAATGAAACAAACGGATTTAAAAATTACGGTGATTACTTATCAAACCCAGTAACTAAAGCAAAGATGGCTACTGAACAACAAACTAAAGGTTTTGAAAATCTAACTGGTCAGGTAAATAAAAACGAAATCGGTCGTTGAAAGGAAGACGAATAATTATTATTCAAAAAATAACCAGTGGTGAATTACACACACTGGTTTTTTTACGCCTAAATTTCTTGCAAAAAAGTAGCCCGAAACCGCCTACCCCATAAACATTCCACCGTTAATATGCAATGTCTGCCCCGTAATATACCGAGCCTCATCACTCGCTAAATACAACGCACCGTTGGCAATATCGCTAGGAGTTCCAAACTCACCCGATGCTATTTTTGCCGATATAGCGGATTTCTGCTCATCATTTAATTTATCCGTCATAGGAGTTAGAATAAATCCGGGAGCGATGCAATTCACCGTAATTCCACGGCTTGCCACTTCCAACGCCAACGATTTCGCCATAGCAACCATACCACCTTTTGACGCAGCATAATTTACCTGCCCTGCATTACCCGTCGCCCCAACTATAGAGCTAATTAAAACAATCCGCCCCGTGCGATTTTTCATCATACCACGCATAACACCTTGAATTAGTTTGAAATTCGCAGTTAGGTTAATATCTATAACACTTTGCCATTCATCGGTTTTCATACGCATCGCAAGGTTATCCGCTGTAATTCCTGCATTACAAACCAGAATATCCACCTTGCCTAGTTTTTCAATAGCGGTTTTTGCAAGATTTGTAACGGAATCCAAATCCGCCAGATTACATAGAATTGGCGTTGCCCCAATATCTTCGGCAATCGCATTTAATTTTTCCTCACGCGTACCAGAAATAGCCACCGTCGCACCCATTTTTTTATAAACCCGTGCGATTTCCTCACCGATTCCACCCGTTGCACCCGTAATTAAAGCCGTCTTACCTTCTAAACTAAACATATTTTTTACCTCGTAATTTCTTGTAAAGTTTGTAATATATAAAGACTATGAACTCAATAGAAACATTATTAAAGAACGCAAAAGGTATTACGGCAAATTCCGCCGAGGTTAAGGACGGATATATTTTCTTCGCCATAAAAGGATGGAAATTTGACGGAAATAATTTCATTGATGATGCGATGAAAAACGGTGCGATTGGTGTAGTCGTTGAGGCGGTGTCCCCCT
>JQIA01001555.1_pt1 | contig 12317 bp, 9 predicted proteins | sample 811431 | NCBI WGS metagenome assembly JQIA01 (sample SAMN02998118, study PRJNA258478) | marine sediment metagenome | biome: marine; feature: seafloor; material: sediment; isolation source: oil-polluted sediment collected from 3 locations (0.5 km, 0.7 km and 0.9 km)... | place: USA: Gulf of Mexico ... | reverse complement strand
GCAGGTGGTTCAGATACATTACGTGGTTTCGAAAATAACACCGTAGGCCCTCGTGCTGTATATCGTTATCCTACAGCTATTGAAGGAGCACCTAATCCTACGGGTGGTAGTGCATGTTGCTTGGGACCTGATCATGACTATATTCAAGTGTCTCCTCGAAGTGTTGGTGGTAACGCTATAATGGTAGGTGGTATTGAATTAATTGTACCTACACCATTTTTAGATGAAAGCTACTCTAACAGCGTACGAACGAGCTTTTTTGTAGATGTAGGTAATGTTTGGGATACAGAGTTTGATATTGCTGATTATCAGGATTTAGCACCCGTTGAGCTAGATAAACTGGATGATTACTCAAGAACCGATCGTTATCGTGCATCTGGAGGGTTTTCAATACAGTGGTTATCACCTATGGGGCCGATGATCTTTAACTTTGCTAAAACAATTAAAGAAGAAGAAGATGATGATACGGCATTCTTTAGTTTTAATATCGGAAAAACATTTTAATTGCATTAGAAAAAACACCTAGTAAGAAATGATTAGTAAGCAATGACACTTAACTGTTAGGTTAAGCGTAGAAATAATATTATAAATTCAAGTATAAAAAAAGAAGAGGAAAATAAATTGAAAAAATTCATTAAATCTATAGCTGTTACAGCCGCAGCATCAACACTATTATTAGCAAGTAGCGCTATCGCTTTTGAACAAAAGATTGCTGTAATTAATGTACAAGAAGCGATCAGTCAAATTCCTCAAGCTGCAGTGTTAATGCAAACATTAGAAACTGAGTTTAAAGATGAAAAAGCAGTTATTGAACAGCTGCAAAAAGATTTAACTTTCGAAGATGAAAACTTGAAACGTAATGGCTCTTTAATGAGTGAAAAAGAAAAGAAAGATTTACAAACCAAGATGGCTAGTTTGTATCAACAATATCAAGTAAAAGTAAAAGAATTTCAACAGCAAGTTACTCAACGTAAAAACCAAGAAACTAACAAGCTATTAGCATTAGTAACTCAAGCGGTTGATAACATTGCAGCTAAAAATGATTACGATTTAGTTTTATCAAAACAAGCGGTTGTTTTTTCAAAACCATCTACTGATATTACCGGTAAAGTAATAGAACAAGTAAGCAAGCTTAAATAAACAATGACTTACTCTCTTGCTGAAATAGCAAAACACATTGATGCTAAGTTAGTCATTGTAGATACACCAAAGTGTTCAGAACATGACGTGATAAAAAGCTTAGCGACACTTGCTAATGCTCAACAAGGGCAAGTAGCTTTTCTAGCAAATAAAAAGTATATATCACAACTTGAGTTTACACAGGCTAGTGCAGTCATTGTTTCTCCTGATATGTTAGTCCAGTGTCCTGTTAATGCACTTGTAATGGATAACCCCTATAAGGGCTATGCAATATTAGCGAACTTACTCGATACAACACCAAAAACAGCCGATGGCATTCATGCTAGTGCCGTTATTGCTAGTGATGTTATTCTGGGTGAAAATGTTAGTGTTGGTGCTAATACCGTGATTGAGTCAGGCGTTAAGCTTGCTGATAACGTTAGTATAGGTGCGTGTTGTTTTATTGGTAAAAATGTAGTGATTGGCAAAGATACAAATCTTTGGTCAAATATTAGTATTTATCATAATGTTATTATTGGCGAGTCATGTTTAATTCAAGCCAATACCGTTATTGGCTCTGATGGCTTTGGCTATGCACCACTTAACGACGGTAAAAGCGAGCAACTAAAGTGGCATAAAATTCCTCAGTTAGGCCGAGTCATAATAGGTGACTTCGTTGAAATTGGTGCAAGCACTACTATAGATAGGGGCGCGCTAGAAGACACTGTTATTAAAGATGGCGTTATTCTCGATAACCAAATTCAAATTGCTCATAATGTTATTATTGGTGAAAATACAGCGATGGCTGCTTGTAGCGTCATAGCCGGCAGTACAACCATAGGAAAAAACTGCACTATTGCAGGGCTTGTCGGTATTAACGGCCACCTTAATATTACTGATAATTGTATGTTTACGGGTATGGCAATGGTTACTAAAAACGTTACAACTACGGGCGTTTATTCCTCTGGAATGCCTGCCGCACCCAATAAAGAGTGGAATAAAAGCAATGCACGGATTAAACGTCTTGATAGTTTAACTAAGCGCGTTAAAGAGTTAGAACAGCAACTTCAAGAAAAATAAATAGATATAAAGTAAAATAAACAACTTACTTGAAATAAAAACGCAAAACTTTTGTGCTGCCTTAACCTTGTTGAGGTAGCACATGCCAATGAAAGGAATACCCAGTTGGACACTCTTGATTTAGACAGACAAAAAAAACCAATATCGCTTAATGAAATTAAAGAGCTGATCCCTCATAGATACCCTATGTTACTTGTAGATAAGGTAGTCGATCATGAACCTCTCAAATATTTGCATGCAATAAAAAATGTTACTATTAATGAACCTGTTTTCACTGGACACTTCCCTGATGCGGCAATTTTTCCTGGTGTTTTAATATTAGAGGCCTTGGCGCAAGCAACGGGTATTCTTGGTTTTAAAAGCACAGAAGGTAGAGAAGACAATGAAATGTATCTTTTTGCTTCAATAGATAAAGCACGTTTTAAACAGCCTGTTTTACCTGGAGATACTATGCACCTTTATGTTGAGTTTATTAAAGAGCGTCGTGGTATGTGGAAGTTTTATGGCGAAGCGAAAGTGGACGGTAAAGTAGTCTGCTCTGCAGATCTTATGTGTGCCCGAAGAAAACTGTAGATTTAATTTTGTGTATAAATGGTTTTAACCGCGAGCTTTTTTAGGATATTTTATGATTCACCCACAAGCGATTATTGAGCCCGGTGCTGAAATTGGAAGTAATGTTACTATAGGCCCATGGACCTATATTGCAAGTAATGTGGTTATTGGTGACAATTGCCATATCAGTTCTCATGTGGTGATTAATGGACCTACTAAAATAGGTCAGGGCAACCGTATATTTCAATTTGCCAGCATAGGGGAAGATTGCCAAGATTTAAAATATGCAGGTGAGCCGACAGAGTTAATTATTGGTGATAATAATATTTTTCGAGAGTGCTGCACCATTCATCGTGGCACCCTGCAAGATAATAGTTTAACGCAAATTGGCAGCGATAATTTATTTATGGCGTACACTCACGTAGCACATGATTGTATGGTGGGTAATCACTGTATTATGGCCAATAATGCTTCTATTGCGGGTCATGTACATGTTGGTGACTATGCTATTATTGGTGGTATGTCAGGTGTTCATCAGTTTTGTCATATTGGTGCACATAGTTTTATTGCCGCTAATGCGCTTGTTTTAAAAGATATACCCGCTTATGTTATGGCTTCTGGGCATCCAGCTAAACCTTTTGGCTTAAATAGCGAAGGTTTAAAACGACGTGGTTTTTCTCGTGATATTATCTTATCCATAAAACGAGCATATAAAGAAGTCTACCGTAAAAAACAATCTGTTGATGAAGCTTTATCCGCAATATTAGAGCAAGGAGATGTATCTCCAGAGCTTGAACTTTTCACCGATTCAATTAAAAAATCAACTCGCGGTATTATTAGATAGATATTAGCACCTAGGTATTAGGGGGTAGGAACTAGGATATGTAATCTAGCGCCTAAGTTCTATAGCCTAGAACCTATACCTAGGACCTAAACTAGTGACAAAACCAACACCCCACAATAATTTCGACACTTCTGCTCGTGTTCCCGTCTTTGCCATTGTCGTTGGCGAACACTCAGGCGACACCCTTGGCGCGGGCTTAATAGCAGCACTACAAAAAACACATCCTAATGCTAAGTTTGTTGGTATTGGCGGTGCTAAAATGGAAAAGTTAGGTTTTGAAAGTCTGTTTGCAATGGAAGAGCTTTCCGTCATGGGTATTGTTGAAGTACTTGGTCGGATTTTTCGGCTATTACATGTCAGAAAGTCACTCGTTCATTATTTTACTGAAAATAAGCCCGATGTTTTTATCGGTATTGATGCACCAGATTTTAATATTGGTTTAGAGCTGCGTTTAAAAAAGCAAAATATAAAAACAGTTCACTATGTCAGTCCATCTGTTTGGGCATGGCGTGAAAAACGCATATTTAAAATAGCAAAAGCAACCGATATGGTGTTGTCGCTGCTACCTTTTGAAAAGGCGTTTTATGACAAGCATCAAATACCTTGTACTTTTGTTGGTCATCCATTAGCGGATGATATACCCATGGAGAATGATAAGCTCCAAGCAAGAGAGAAGCTTAATTTACCAGCAACAAAAAAAATATTAGCGCTAATGCCAGGCAGTCGTAGCGGTGAATTATCACGATTACTTGAACCTTTTTTTCAAAGTGCGGAGCAATTGCAAAAAGAAGATGAAAGCTTACTTTTTATTGCTCCTATGGTTAGTGAAAAACGAGCTTCACAATTTGAAAGTCTTAAAAATGAGTATGCACCCAAGTTAAAAGTACAAGTTATTATTGATCAAACGCAAGCAGCAATGGCAGCAAGTGATTGCTTATTAACAGCTTCGGGTACAGTAACCTTAGAAGCAGCCTTAATTAAAAGACCCATGGTTATTTGCTATAAGTTTAATATACTGACTTATTTACTTGCCAAATGGCTAGTAAAACTTAAATGGTTTTCTTTACCTAACTTGCTCGCCAATAAAACGTTAGTACCTGAATTATTACAAAATGAAGTTTGTCCTGAGCAAATAATCCCTTTAGTAAAAGAACGTCTATATCAAGATCAAAGTCAATTAAATGAAAGTTTTAAAAACATTCATCAACAATTAAAGTGCAACGCCAGTAAACAAGCCGCAAAAGCGGTACTTGATTTACTTAATGCATAATAACCTAGTGTTAAGTCAACTAAATATGAGTGCTCATGGCTAAAAAGATAATCTATCCTGATTTTGAATACCCTATTGCTTATTGCATTGCAGGAGTGGATGAAGTGGGGCGTGGTCCCTTAGTGGGGGATGTAGTTACTGCCGCCGTTATTTTAGATCCCGATAACCCAATCGAAGGTTTGATGGATTCAAAAAAACTATCTGAAAAGAAACGTACGCTGTTAAGTGAAATAATTAAAGAAAAAGCAATTGCTTGGTCAATAGGACGAGCTAATCCTGAAGAAATTGATACTTTAAATATTCTTCATGCCACTATGCTTGCCATGCAACGAGCAGTACAAGGTTTAGATGTTACACCAGATTATGTTTTAGTTGATGGTAATCGCACACCAACATTTGCTCATGAGCAAGGGAGTATTGATAGCCAAGCGGTTGTCAAAGGTGATGATCGCGTTAACGAAATCAGTGCGGCATCAATATTAGCAAAAGTTGTTCGTGATAATGAAATGATCGCCCTTGATAAACTCCACCCTGAATATGGCTTTGCTAAGCACAAAGGTTACCCAACCAAACTGCATTTGGAAAAAATTATTGAGCACGGCGTATTAGATTGTTATCGCCAAAGCTTTAAACCTGTTGCAAGAGTATTAGGTCTATAAATGAGTGAAGAAACAATACCAGAAGTAGCGTCAACTGAACTTGAAAACACAAGAGAAATAGTTCAAGAGCCAAGCTTTATTCACCTGCGTGTACACAGTGATTATTCAATGTGTGATGGTTTAAAAAAAGTTAAACCTATCATTGCTAAAGCTGCTGAACTGAACATGCCTGCGCTAGCACTAACCGATCAAACTAACCTTTGTGGCTTAGTAAAGTATTACCATGCAGCGCATGGTGCGGGTATAAAACCTATTATTGGTTGTGATTTTTGGGTTAAAAGTGATGAGCTTGAGGGGGAACTTTCACGTTTAGTGGTCTTAACTACCAATAATATAGGTTATAAAAACCTAACTGAATTAATTTCTAAAGCTTACTTACGTGGGCATGTACAAAATAAGGCTGTTATTGATAAACAATGGCTAGTTGAGTTTAAAGAAGGTTTATTATTACTTTCTGGCGCTAGAGAGGGCGATATTGGTAAGGCGCTGTTAAAAGGAAATACTGAGCTTGTTGAGCAAATGGTTGCTTTTTATCAACAACATTTTAAGGATTGTTTCTATCTTGAACTCATCCGTACAGGTAGAAATGATGAAGAAAATTACTTACACCTTGCTGTCGAGTTAGCAGCTCAATTTGAGCTTCCCGTTGTTGCCACCAATGAAGTCATGTTTCTTTCTCCTGACGATTTTGATGCTCATGAAATTCGCGTAGCTATTCATGATGGTTACACGCTCGATGATAAACGCCGTCCTAAACGATATAGTGCTGAACAATACTTACGTTCGCCTCAAGAAATGTGCGAACTCTTTAATGATATTCCTGAAGCCTTAGCCAATACGGTAGAAATAGCCAAGCGTTGCAATGTCACCGTAACATTAGGGGAATACGTATTACCAGATTTTCCAACGGAAGGTTTAGAAATTAATGATTTTTTCATCAAGGTATCAGAAGAAGGTCTAGAAAAGCGTCTTGATAAATTATTTGATCGCAATGCTGTAGACTTTGCACAAATACGAGCTCCTTATGATGAAAGGTTAAAAATAGAACTTGAAGTAGTTAATAACATGGGATTTCCCGGTTATTTCTTGATTGTTATGGAGTTCATTCAATGGAGCAAAGATAACAATATCCCTGTTGGTCCTGGTCGTGGGTCAGGTGCAGGTTCACTTATTGCTTATGCCTTAGATATTACCGATCTTGATCCATTAGAATATGACTTACTTTTTGAACGCTTCTTAAACCCTGAACGTGTTTCTATGCCAGATTTTGATATTGATTTTTGCATGGACAGGCGTGATGAAGTTATTGATCATGTAGCCGAACTTTACGGACGAGATGCCGTTTCACAAATTATTACCTTTGGTACCATGGCGGCAAAAGCAGTAATTCGAGATGTTGGTCGCGTGTTAGGTCACCCTTACGGTTTTGTTGATAGAATTTCAAAGCTTATTCCGCCAACACCTGGCATGACCTTAGCTAAAGCATTTGAAGAAGAGCCGAAATTACCTGAAGTATATGCACAAGATACTGAGGTCAAAGATCTTATAGATATGTGTCGTATTCTTGAGGGCACAACACGAAATGCAGGTAAACATGCTGGTGGTGTGGTTATTTCACCAACAACCATCACTGATTTTGCACCGCTTTATTGTGACGATGAAGGCAAAAATCCCGTAACGCAATTCGATAAAAATGATGTTGAAGATGCTGGACTAGTTAAGTTTGATTTCTTAGGGCTAAGAACACTTACTATTTTACAGTGGGCCATTGAAATGGCTGATAAAAAGTTACTCAAAGCAGGCAAAGAGCCTATTGATATTGCCGCTATTGATCTTGAAGATAAAGCCAGTTTTAAACTGTTACTTGCTTCACAAACTACGGCCGTATTTCAACTAGAATCTAGCGGTATGAAATCGCTTATTGATAAGCTCAAGCCCGATTGTTTTGAAGATATTATCGCACTGGTAGCATTGTTTCGACCAGGGCCTTTGCAGTCTGGCATGGTAGATAACTTTATTGAGCGAAAACATGGCCGAGAAGAAGTTAGTTACCCAGATGAAAAATGGCAACATGAAGATTTAAAACCCGTCCTAGAGCCGACTTACGGCATTATCTTGTATCAAGAGCAAGTTATGCAAATAGCGCAAGTACTGGCTGGTTATTCACTTGGCGGCGCTGATATGCTGCGCCGCGCTATGGGTAAGAAAAAACCAGAAGAAATGGCTAAACAGCGAGCTGGTTTTGAGCAGGGAGCTATCGACCGAGGTGTTGATGGCGAACTGGCGATGAAAATTTTTGATTTGGTAGAAAAATTCGCAGGTTATGGCTTTAATAAATCACATTCAGCAGCTTATGCGTTAGTTTCTTATCAAACATTGTGGATGAAAACCCATTTCCCCGCGCAATTTATGGCGGCTGTGATGTCAGCTGATATGGATAACACCGAAAAAATTGTTACCTTAGTTGATGAATGTAGCAATATGGGCATTGATTTGTTGCCGCCAGATGTTAATGCGGGTCAATATAAATTCACCGTTAACGAAAATGACCAAATTGTTTATGGGATTGGTGCGGTAAAAGGCGTAGGTGAAGGACCTATTGAAGCTATCATTGCTGCTCGTCAAGCGGATGGTCCATTTACAGATTTATTTGATTTTTGTGCACGACTTGATTTAAAGAAAACGAATAAACGTGTGCTAGAAAAACTGATCAAATCAGGTGCTATGGATGCTTTAGGGCCCACTTACAAGCTAACAGAAAAAGGTAAAGCATTACCTCATCGTGCGGCATTGTTTGAAACACTACCCGATGCAATAAAAGCTGCAGAGCAACATGCGAAAGCAGAAGCGCTAGGACAAAATGATTTATTTGGTTTAATCAATGACGAGCAAACCGATTCTCGTCAAAGCTTTAAAAAAGTAAAAAAATGGCCAGAAGAAATATGGCTTGATGGTGAAAAAGAAACACTAGGTTTATATCTTACAGGTCACCCCATTAACCGTTATTTAACTGAAATCACAAAATATGCCACGGGTCGTTTAGTGAGTATGCAACCAACGGGGCGAGATAAACAGGCTGTGGTGGTTGGCTTGGTTATTGGTGTTCGTGTTATGGTTAATAAACGGGGGCGTCGTTGGGCATTAGTGACACTTGACGATAAAAGTGCTCGTATGGATATTCGCTTATTCCCAGATGATTATGATAACTTTGCTGAATTACTTGAAACTGATGCTATTTTAGTCTGTAGTGGACAGGTCAGCTTTGATGATTACTCTGGAGGTAATACAATGACCGCTCGAGACATCATGACAATAACTGATGCACGAGAAAGTTATGTTACATCTTTAGATGTTCAAATAAATAAAGCTTTAATTGATGAGCATTTTATAGAGCAACTTGAACAAGTTCTAACGCCTCATAAAGAAGGTACTTGCCCAATACGGATTTTTTATCAGCGAGAAGAAGCTCGCGGCATGTTAGAACTTGGCGTACAATGGCGAGTATCGCTAGCCGATATGCTATTATATGATTTAAAAGAATTATTAGGTGAAGAAAGCGTCACCTTGCAGTTTAAATAAGGTAGGTCGTCTCTATAAAATTGAGGCGCGACAAAAAATGTAGATTAACCTTTAGGACAATGTGCTCCTGCATGGTCTAATAAGTTACATCCGTGTAACGCAGGTTAACAAAATTATTTATAGAGAATACTATGTCATTAAATTTTTTAGACTTCGAACAACCTATTGCCGAACTTGATGAAAAGATTGAAGAGCTGCAACTTGTTAATACAGGTCAAGAGTTAGATCTTGATTTAGAAGAACAAATTACGCAGTTACGTGAAAAAAACAAAGAACAAACAAAGAAGATTTTTTCCAATCTTGATCCATGGCAAACAGCGCGTGTAGCACGTCATCCACAGCGCCCTTATACGTTAGATTATATTCCGCGAATATTTACCGAGTTTGATGAACTAGCGGGTGATAGAGCTTATGCTGATGATAGTGCTATTGTTGGTGGTACAGCTCGTTTAGATGGTAAAGCTGTAATGATTATTGGTCATCAAAAAGGCCGTTCAACATCAGAAAAAGTAAAACGTAATTTTGGTATGCCACGCCCTGAAGGCTACCGTAAAGCATTACGTTTAATGGAAATGGCTGAACGTTTTAATATGCCAATTATTACTTTTATCGACACGCCAGGAGCTTACCCAGGTATTGGTGCAGAAGAACGTGGTCAAAGTGAAGCCATAGCTAAAAACTTAAAAGTGATGGCACGTTTATCGGTACCCATTATTTGTACTGTTATTGGTGAAGGTGGCTCTGGTGGTGCCTTGGCCATTGGTGTTGGCGATACAGTGAATATGTTGCAATACTCGACATATTCAGTCATTTCACCAGAAGGTTGTGCTTCAATTTTATGGAAAACAGCTGAAAAAGCTCCAACTGCGGCAGAGGCTATGGGCATTACGGCTCAGCGTATTAAAGAATTAGAGTTAATTGATAATATTGTTGAAGAGCCATTAGGTGGCGCGCATCGCGATATAGATCAAATAGCGGCCACACTAAAACAAGTGCTTAAATCGAGTTTGACGGAGTTAGAAACGTTAGATAAAGAGCAGTTAATAGAGAAACGTTACGATAAATTAATGTCGTTTGGTTATTGTTAATTCTTATAGTATCGAGTTGCGCGTTTAATAGTTTCGAAGTGCATTACAAGCAACGGGTACTTCGTCACTCGCAATTTTAAACTCGTAACTAAAGCTATGCATCCAATAGAGCAAGCGCTGCTTAGCAGCATTAGTAAAAGTCCTGATACACCACTCGTTGTAGCTTATAGTGGCGGTGTTGATTCACAAGTTTTACTTAATGCGCTTGCTTCACTAAAGCAAAAAAATCTCTTTTTAAATGTTGTCACTGTTTGCCATGTTAACCATGGCTTAAGTGAGAATGCTATTCAATGGCAAGAGTTTGCTACGCAGCAATGTCAGCACCATAACCTAGCTTTAAGAGTTCACCAAGTTAACATCCAGCCCAAGGCACAACAATCATTAGAAGCGTTAGCGCGTGATGCTAGATATAAAGCTTTGCAATCTATTTACAATGAACCATCATTGATTATTACGGGTCATCATTGTGATGATCAAGCTGAAACTTTTTTACTTGCGCTTAAACGCGGCTCAGGGTTAAAGGGTTTATCGGCAATGGCTAAAGAAACCAAACAAGCTAAAGATTTATTAGTTCGACCATTGCTCAATATTTCTCGAGCACAAATTATGGATTACGCTACAGAGCATAATTTAACTTGGGTTGAAGATGAATCAAATACAGATACTCGTTTTGATAGAAACTTTATTCGTAATGACATCATGCCATTACTGACAAAACGCTGGCCTAGTATTATTAACACGATTAATCGCAGTAGTGAGCATTGTCTTGCTGGGCAATTATTACTTGATGAACTAGCGGTTGATGACCTTAATATATGCTTAAATGATGATAAAAATTTATCTGTTACGGCTCTGAACAAGCTATCTCTAGCAAGATTTAATAATTTAGTTCGCTATTTTTTAGCACAAAATTACTGTTTAATGCCAAGTACCGAGCAGTTAAGTCAACTTCATCAGCAATTAAATGCCAACATTGATAAAAATCCCTCAGTAAAAGTTGGCGATCACTATCTTCGCCGTTATAAGAAAGTACTGCATTTAACAGCTGACTTTCAACGTGTTAGTGACTGGTATGTGGAACTAAAAGGGCTAGATAAAAACCAAGAAATTGAGTTACCCGATAATTTAGGCAAACTTCAGTTTTCTGAAAGTCAGCCTGAACTTGCAGGTCGATCTGATCTAAACGAGGCTAGACAAAGTGAAGCAGAAGTTCGACAAGGTAACAGTAAAAATTTAATAATCACTTTACCAAACACAAATAGTAAAGTTTCTATTCGGTTTAAGCATAACAACCCTAGCTGTTTGCCAGATTATCGTAATCACTCACGTAGTTTAAAAAAAGTTATGCAGGAGTTAGATATACCGCCATGGCAACGAAAGCGTATTCCTTTTTTATATTATGATAATGTGCTCGTTGCCGTTATTGGTTATTTTGTTTGCCAAGAGTATTTGGCTAAACTAAATGAACCATGTGTCGAAGTTGCTTGGTTTATACCCGAGCCACTTCAAGATGCAGGATTTAGCTGGAATTAGAAATTTCTTGCCTCTAAACCTTTTAATTATTGCTAAATGATCTATTCATTACGTCACTTGATAAGCAGGGTTTGTTGAGCTTCACTGCGTTCAGGTCAACCTACCTAAGCGAGGATTATTTTACCATGTAGGTCGTCACGAGCGAAGCGAGGCACGACAAAAATACTTCGTTAAAGTCAATCGACATAACACTATGATTAATCAGCATAAGCAGTATTATTTGGTATTAAATAATGCACTGTGTGTATTTCTGCTTTAAGCTATTAACTTTACTTACTCGCTTGTTGGATCTTTAACCATGTCAATTACTCTCTATGGCTCGTTGCCGTCACCCTATGTTCGCCGTATCCGTATGCATTTAGACGATACCCCCTACCAGTTTTCAGCTGTTAATATCTATGATGATGCAGAACGTGCAAAATTTAGCGAGATCACACCAGTAAAAAAACTACCCGTGTTAGTTGATGGAGACAGTCCTATTTTTGATTCTCACATTATTTCACAGCACATCAATCAATTGCGCAATTTAAACGAACTGAACCTTATACAGCATAACCTCATAAGCGCAATAGACGCGGTGACCGATTCGCTCA
>JQIA01001554.1_pt1 | contig 12326 bp, 7 predicted proteins | sample 811431 | NCBI WGS metagenome assembly JQIA01 (sample SAMN02998118, study PRJNA258478) | marine sediment metagenome | biome: marine; feature: seafloor; material: sediment; isolation source: oil-polluted sediment collected from 3 locations (0.5 km, 0.7 km and 0.9 km)... | place: USA: Gulf of Mexico ... | reverse complement strand
CTGGACTACCAAATCCTGTAGCGATGATCACTAATAAAAGTGGAGGGAGAGTTTTTAAAAATATATTGCTAAAACAAGACGTATTAGAAATTGGGATGCTCAATTTTGACTTTGATCTTAGTTTTAAAGCAATTGAATTTAAGGTATCAACAACGGATGACAGAGGTTTTTTTCTTGATGCTAAATCAAAATCAAATAAAATTACTGAAAATCAAAAAGAGATTTTTAAAAACCTTAAAGTAGGACAACGGTTAAATTTTGAGGATATTAAAGCTATTGGATCAGATGGAAGTATCAGAAATATACCATCTATTGTGTTTGAGATAATGTAAAATATAAACACTTCGATAAACTCAGTGTGACAATTTATGTTGTCATTCTGAGCTTGTCGAAAAATCTATTTAATTATCTTAAGGTATTTAGACGGGTTTAGTGTGAAACTTTATTTTGTCATGCTGAGTTTATCGAAGCATTAATGGTGAAAGTTTTTGTATGATCTAGTATTCCTCTTGAAACTTACAATGCAATTGTCAAACTAAACTTATATGAGAAATTGTCGGCTTCATTTGAAAATGAATAAGGTCCATATCTATAAAGTACTCCAAATCCTAAAGCAGAATAAGGGCCTTGCAAAATATTATTAATTAATAAGCCTCCTTCATAATAACCTTTCTCAATCGATTTTATTGGTGTTAATGAATGATGTTTAGAGTTTTGAGGAAACTCACCAATCCCAAAATTATTTACAATTGCAAATCTTGGATTAAATATCTCTGCCTTTTCAAATAAGCTTTTAAATTCATGCTTAAAGAAAATAGAGAAAAATTTATCAGAGTAAAACTCTCCCATACGCATTGTACCAAAAGAGTTTTCAGTTTCAACGTTAAATGGTTTATGACTTCCGTGTCCGTTATACATTTTAGAAATTGGAACGTCTCCATCGACTAAACCGCCAACAAAAGTGAGTTTAGTTTTCCCAAGCGCTTTCGTTAAGAATTTTTTTGTCAATTTCACTTCGTATTTTGTATACGTATATTCACCATCAAACCAATTGGTGCCTCTACTAATATTTCCACAAATTACAGGATAGTTTGTGCCGAGTGAATATTTAGATTTTGAAGTTTGTTTGAATTTTTCATTGTATGCATATCGAAATTGAAACCCTATTTCACTAAAATTAAATTGGTTTGTTGAATCTACTAAGGTTCGACCAAAACTATAACCATCAGTAGATGTAATATGGGATTGGTTTATATATAAATTGAATTTAAAGTATTTAAAAGCAAGAGCATTAAATTCAATTTGAAATTTCTCGATGAGATCCATATTCTCAATCATATACTTACGGAACACTTCTGATGAACTTAGATCCCTTTCTTCTAGAAAGCTATAAGCTGATTTTTCGGTTAAATCGTTTGTATAATCAAAATGAATTTTGCTTTCAGAATCCTGATGTAAATTAACGAATAAATCTCCGCCATACTTCCATGTTTTATCTTTAAACCCATATGCAAAATATCCTCCAACGGAGAAATGTTGCGAGATTTTCTCATTTGTCATTATTCCCAATCCAAGACTGAAGCCCTCAAAGTTATTGTAGTCTATTATACTGTTTAGTGGGATGCTAAGAAATTTATATGGAATATTTCCTGTGAGTAATATTTCCGATAATGAATTATTATTTTTTATATTTTCAGCCTTGGTAATGCTATCAATTATTCGGAGTGTTTCTTTTTCAAGTTTTGCTAATTCTAGTTTTTTCTTTTCATGAAGTAATTCATCCTTAGTTTTATTTTCATCTTTTTTGTCATCGGTATTTTGGGCCAATAATGTATTGCCACACAATAATGAACAGAAAATGAATAAAAATATTCTGATATTCATAATAACCTCAAACTTTTCAAATGCATGTAAAAGTTGGAAATTTAATAAAATATTATTTAAATGATTTTCTTTTTAGAATTGAAATTTCCTGATCCGACAGAAATCTCCATTTGCCTCTAGGTAAATTCTTTTTTGTTAATCCGGCAAAATAAACTCTATCGAGCTTTCTTACTTTGTATTCAAGCGATTCAAAAATTCTTCGTACAATTCTATTTTGCCCAGAGTGGATTTCAATTCCAATTTGTGATTTGTCTTTTTCTTCGACATAACTAACGGCATCAACTTGAATTAACTCATCTTCTAATGTAATACCATCAACAATTCTAATCATATCTGCTTTAGTAAGATCTTTATCTAACTGTACATGATATATTTTCTTTTTCTTATGACTAGGATGAGTAAGTTGCTTGGTAAGATCGCCATCATTAGTTAGCAACAACACTCCCGTAGTATTTTTGTCAAGTCTCCCAACAGGATAAACTCTTTCAGGGCAAGCATTTTGAATCAAATCAATAACCGTTCTTTCAGCGTGTTCATCTTTTACTGTTGTAACAACATCTTTAGGCTTATTTAAAAGAATATATACCCTTTGTTCTTTGCTTATTTTTTTTCCTTTATATGTGATTTCGTCTTTTGGGGATACTTTAGTTCCTAATTCCTGAACAAGCTTGCCATTAACTTTTATTTCACAATTTTTAATTAATTCATCAGCATCTCTTCGAGAGCATATACCAGCATTGGCTAAAAACTTATTTAATCGAATAGGTTCATTCCAATCGGAGATTTCCTTTTTTGATTTCTCTTTTCCAGATTTTTCTTTTTTAAAAGAGGGTTTTCCTTTTGAAAAACTCTGTTTTTTACCTTTAAATTTCTCTCTCTCCATTATCGATTACAAATTAAATCTTAAAATAAACTTTTAAACTTTTGCAAAGTTAATACATTAAATCACTGAGACTATGATTTTGTAATCAAAATCATCTAGTCGAATTGATCCTGAGCTGTAGTCGAGGGATCTCAACGCTTATGTTTCTTGCAGTTTGGTGTGTTTGGAAATTAAATAATTCATTGACATTTCTGGTCAGTTAGCCACAAGGAGTTTTATTTCAGCCGGATCGTTAAATCAAATTTGAATATAGAAATGGTACTTGTTAATGAATTGTTAAAAAAGATTAAATAGTGTTTCAAACAGTAGTATTTAACTATCTTTATTCGATTTTAGACATTTTGAAAGATCTAGAATGTTAACGTTAAACTATAATTTAAAACAATAGTCTTAGGCATATGACATTAATAAAATCAATTTCAGGAATTAGAGGAACAATTGGAGGTAAAGCTGGTGAAGGATTAAGTCCATTAGATACAGTGAAATTTGTATCAGCATATGGACAGTGGGTTTTAAATCGATCTGATGTCGAAAAAGTAAAAGTTGTTGTTGGAAGAGATGCTAGAATCTCAGGCGAAATGGTAAGCCAAATTGTTGTTGGTACTTTAATGGGAATGGGAATTAATGTTGTTAATATTGGATTAGCAACCACACCTACAACTGAAATTGCTGTCACACATGAAAATGCACAAGGAGGAATAATTTTAACCGCTAGTCATAATCCAAAACAATGGAACGCTCTAAAACTATTAAATGAAAAGGGAGAATTTTTGTCTGCTGTAGATGGTGAAAAGATTTTAGAAGCTGCTGAAAAAGAAGATTTTAATTATGCCGAGGTTGATGATTTGGGATCAGTATCTGAAAGAAACGATTATTTAGATATTCATATAAAACAAATTCTTGATCTTCCTTTAGTTGATGTAGAAAAAATAAAAGCAGCAAAATTCAAAATAGCAATAGATGCTGTAAATTCTGTTGGAGGAATAGCCATTCCTGCTGTGTTAAAAGCTTTGGGTGTTGAGGATGTTATAGAATTGTATTGTGAACCAAATGGAATTTTCCCACACAATCCAGAGCCATTGCCAGAGCATTTAACGGAAATATCTAAAATTGTAAAAGAAAAAGGAGCACATCTTGGTTTTGTTGTTGATCCCGATGTAGATCGATTAGCAATTATAAATGAAGATGGTTCAATGTTTGGCGAAGAATATACCTTGGTTGCAGTGGCCGATTATATTTTGCAAAATAATAGAGGAAATACAGTATCAAACTTATCTTCTTCAAGAGCATTAAAAGATGTGACTTTGGGTTATGGTGGAGAATATTTTGCTTCAGCTGTAGGTGAGGTTAATGTTGTTGAAAGCATGAAAAAGAATAATGCTGTAATTGGTGGTGAAGGAAACGGTGGAATTATTTATCCTGAATTGCATTATGGAAGAGATTCTCTTGTTGGAATAGCATTGTTTTTAACTCATTTAGCAAAAACGAAAGGAACTTGTTCTGATTTAAGGTCTCGTTATCCTGAATATGTAATTGCTAAAAAGAAAATGCAATTAACTCCTGAAATAAACGTTGACAAGATATTACTTTCAATAAAAGATAAATTTAAAGATCAAAAAATAATTGATATTGATGGTGTAAAAATAGAATTTGAGCAAGGTTGGGTTCATCTTCGGAAATCAAATACTGAACCAATAATTAGGATTTATGCTGAAAGTAGAGATATAGAAAGTGCAAATCAGTTAGCAGATGATATTATTAATAAAATAAAAACCTTGATATAAAAACCTTAATAATGAAGAAGAAGTATTACATAGGGATTGGCGTAGCTTTAGTTATAATTATTGCCTTTCTAATATTTAGACCTGGAAAGAGCGATGCTCTAAATCAACTAACAGTAAAAGTTGAAAAAGGTGAATTTGAGATCTTAGTAACAACCACAGGAGAACTTCAGGCAAAAAGTTCTGTTGATATTATGGGACCTACCGAGTTGCGAAATAGTCGTAGTATTAGAATACGAAATATTAAAATTCAAGATTTAGTTGCGGAAGGTACTGTTGTCGATTCGGGTGCTTACGTTGGGGAACTTGATCGTTCAGAAGTTGGAACTAGCCTAAAAGATTTAGAAGATGAGCTAGAAACAAAGCAATCGCAACATCTTAAAACGCAATTAGATACTACAATGCAATTGCGTGAACTTCGCGATCAATTAGTGAATTTAAAGTTTGCGATGGAAGAAAAACAAATTGTACTTGATCAAAGTAAATTTGAGCCTCCTGCAACTATCCGACAAGCCACTATCGATAAAGAAAGAGCAGAAAGAACTTTCTTACAGGCTAGCGATAATTATTCTTTAAAGGTGCAGCAAGCAACAGCTAATATGCGAGAAGCATCTATAGAATTGGATAAAGCTGGACGTAAAGTTTCAGAGATAAAGAATGTAATAAGTAAATTTACTATTTATGCTCCACAATCAGGAATGGTTATTTATAAAAAAGAATGGAGTGGCCAAAAGAGAAAAGTAGGCTCAATGATAAATCCTTGGGATTTAACAGTAGCAACTCTACCTGATTTATCTGTAATGAATTCGAAGACTTATGTTAACGAAATTGATATTAGTAAAGTGAAAGCCGGTCAGGAAGTAAGAATTGGAATTGATGCTTTCCCTGACAAGAAATATACAGGTCAAGTAATTGAAGTAGCCAATATCGGAGAACAGCTTCAGAATACCGATGCGAAAGTTTTTGAAATTGTAGTAAGTGTTGATCAGTCCGATGAAATTATGAGACCTTCAATGACAACAAGTAATCAGATTATAACAAATATTTATGATGAGGTGCTTTTTCTTCCATTGGAAGCTATTCACAATGAGGATAGTTTGAGCTTTGTTTATACTAAATCAAATAAAAAACAAATAATTATTCCAGGCGAAACAAATGAAAATTATATGATAATTGAGCAAGGTCTTGAGGAGGATGTTGTTGTTTATCTTTCTGTTCCTGGAAATCCAGAAAAGTTTAAGTTGGTAGGTGAAGAACTAATTCCTGTAATAAAAGAAAGAGAAAGATTAAAAAAGGAAGAGGAAAAGAAAAAACAGACTCAGAATAAGAGACCTGATAGAAAATTTGGTAAACAAGGAGGATATAAAAAAGGTCCATCACCAAGTTCAAAATAGGATTATATATGATAAGAAGATATTTTCATGATATTGAAATTGCGATAGAATCCTTGCTTGGTAATAAGTTGAAATCTATACTTACAGCTTTAGGGATAATATTTGGTACTGCAGCAGTAATAAGTATGCTTGCAATTGGTAATGGTGCTCAGCAAGAAATTCTGGAGCAAATAAAAATGGTTGGAGTTAATAATATTGTTATTACACCAACTATTGATTTAACTGCGTCAGGTAATGGTGAATCGGAAGAAGGATCAGAAGGTGAATCTAAGAAAGAAAAATTTTCTCCTGGTCTTACTATGAAAGATTTGGAAACAATCAAAAGAGTGGTGCCTTCAGTAAAAAAGATAACACCTGAAATTATTGCTAATTCTTTTGTTGTGCAAAATGGAAAAAGAGTTGCAGCAAAAGTTATTGGAATAAGTAACGATTATTTTGATGTATATAATATTAACATAGAAAAGGGACTCTATTTTAGCGAACAACAAGCTGAAAAAGGAATTCCTGTATGTGTTATTGGAGCAAATATTAGTGCTAAAGTCTTTAGTGATACTGATCCTGTAAATCAATACCTAAAATTTGGACATGTTTGGTTAAAAGTTGTTGGTGTACTGGAGAAATCAAACGTAAACCTATCAGCAGCAGATAACGCAGGTGTGAATTTAGTTAACGATAATGTGTATATTCCTGTACAAACAATGTTGCTTCGGTACAAAAATAGAGCTTTAATAAATTCTAAAAATGTAGGTGGTAATAGTTTCTTCGGTGGGGGAATGTTTTTCTCATTTTCTGGCGGAAATGAAACTGCTGGTACTAATGGAAATCAGTTAGATAAAATTATTGTTCAGGTCGAAGAAACAGAACAATTAACAATTACTACAGAGATTTTGAGCAGAATGTTACTGCGCCGTCATATGAATGTTAAAGATTTTGAGATAACAGTGCCGGAATTACTTTTAAAACAGCAGCAACGTACAAAAGATATTTTTAATATTGTTCTTGGTGCAATTGCCGGTATTTCATTAATTGTCGGCGGTATTGGAATTATGAATATCATGTTTGCAACTGTTATGGAGCGGATAAAGGAAATTGGAATTCGGCTTGCTTTGGGTGCAAAGAAAGCAGATATTATTGCACAGTTTCTTTCCGAAGCAATTTTAATATCGGTGTCGGGAGGTTTAATAGGAGTTGTTCTAGGGGTCGTGTTCTCGAAATTAATAATGAAATTTGCAGGAATTCTAACAATAATTTCCCCAGGCTCAATAATTGTTGCTTTTAGTGTAAGTGCTATTATTGGAGTAATATTCGGGATTTCTCCTGCAAAACGAGCCGCAGAAAGAGATCCGATTGAATCATTAAGGTACGAATAATTTAAAATCAAGATATTAATGAAACAAGTTAAAATATACATTGTAATATTCTTATGGGCTTTAGCATTTCCTGTTGTAGCGCAAGAAACTATTATCGAAGAATTAACATTTGATGAAGTTGTAAATCTAGCCAGAGAACAATCTCCAGATGCTATTATGGCAAAACATAGATTTAGAGCAAAATATTGGGAATTTAGAACTTTCAAAGCAGGATTTTTACCAAACTTAAGTTTGTCAAGTACTTTGCCTGCATTTAATAATGCTATAACTCAGAATCGATTGGATGATGGATCATATAATTATACAGAAAGTTTTATTAATAAAGTTGATCTTGCTCTTAATTTAAGTCAGGTTGTGCCGTTTACTGGAGGAAGATTGTTTGTAAGTACAGATCTTGAAAGAACAGATGAATTTGGAAATTTTGACAGAACTTCATATGTGTCAACTCCTGTAAGTATCGGCTATATTCAGCCGGTTTTATTTTTTAATGAGTTTAAATGGGAAAAGAAAATTGAGCCATTAAAATATCAAGAAGCTAAGAAAAGATATATTTCTTCTTTAGAAGATGTGGCAATAAAAGCTGTTGGGTATTTCTTTGATTTGGCTTTGGCACAACAAAACCTACAAGTGGCAAAAATAAATTTTTCAAATGCTGATACATTATATCAAATTGCCAATGGTAGATATAATATTGGAACAATTGCCGAAAATGAATTATTGCAAATGGAGTTAGCAGTTTTAAATGCTGGATCTTCAATGAATTCGGCTTTAGTAGATTTAGAAATTAGAAAATTTAGACTTCGTTCATTTTTAGGATTTAATGAAAAAGTTGATTTGCAATTAATTATTCCAAGTAATATACCTGAAATAACCGTTGATGTGAATCAAGCATTGGAGCTTTCTCAGCAAAACAATCCAGATATTACTTCGTACCAACGACAGTTAATTGAAGCAGAAAGAGATGTTGCAAAAGCAAAATCGGAAAAGGGATTGCAATTGAATTTAAACGCTAGTGTGGGATATACACAACAAGCAGGTGAGTTTGATTATGCATATCGAGATCTTCAAGATAAGCAGAGCGTAAGATTAGGCGTTAATATGCCAATACTTGACTGGGGATTAGGTAGAGGTAAGTATAAAATGGCGCAATCAAGTCAAGAAGTTATTCGTACTACTGTAGGCCAAGCACAAACTGATTTTGAGCAAAATGTTTATTTAAATGTTATGCAATTTAATTTACAAGACGATCAGTTTATTATTGCTGCAAAATCGGATACAATTGCACAAAAGCGTTATGATATGACAAAACAGCGTTTCTTAATTGGAAAAGTTGATGTTTTGGATCTTAATGTAGCATTATCGGAAAAAGATAATGCTAAAACAGGTTATATCTCTGCACTAAGGAAATATTGGACGAATTTCTACAGCCTTCGGAGAATTACACTTTACGATTTTATTCAAGAAGAATCATTAGATACTAATTTCGATCAGTTAATTGAATAGCATTCTAAAATATAATATATACAACACCAAATATCAATTCGATGTTTGGTGTTTGTGGTTTAAAGATTGAGTTTTGGAGTCAAATTTCATCATTAATCCTCTGAAAAAGTGTGTTTCTGAAAAATAATTTTATCTTTGCACGACAATTTGATTAATAGGAAAATAAATTAATAATTTCAATAAAATAGTTGACAATGCAGATTAAAGGAGCTATTAGATTTTTGGCCATTGCGCTGGCCGTAATATGTATTTATTACTTATCGTTTACTTGGATTACACAAGGGATTTACAAAGATGCTGAGCAATATGCACAGGGCAATGTAGATAGAGAACTTGAATATCTTGATTCATTATCAGGAGAAGTTGTTTATAATCTTGGGATAAGAAAATATACATTCAGAGAATGTCAGGAAAGAGAAATAAATCTTGGTCTTGACCTTAAAGGAGGTATGGACGTTATGCTTGAAATATCTGTTGAAGATATTATTAAAGCAATGACTAACAATAGTAAGGATACAACTTTCTTACAAGCAATTAATTTAGCAAAAGAATATAGTAAAGATAGTCGAGAGGACTTTGTAACTTTGTTTGGTAGAGCTTTTACAGAGATCGATCCAAATGCTAAGTTAGCAGCGATTTTCAATACAATAGAATTAAAAGACAAAATTGATTTTAATTCTACTAATGCCGATGTGCTTAAAGTTATTGAAGAAGAGTCAAATGATGCTATTGATAACTCATTTAATATTCTTCGTAGTCGTATTGACCGATTTGGAGTTGTTCAGCCAGACATTCAACAATTAGATAGAACAGGAAGAATAATGGTTGCATTACCAGGTGTCAAAGATCAGGCACGTGTTCGTGAATTATTACAAGGTACTGCTAATCTTGAATTTTGGGAAACATATAAAAATACAGAAGTATTTAATTCATTGGTTCAGGCAAATGATATTATTTATAACATTGAGCAAGCACAAAAAGAATTAAATAAATCTGAAGAAATTGCTGAAACTGAAACTCCAGTAGAAGTTAAAATAGAAGAAACAGAAGTTGAGCAGGAATTATCTTTATTAGACCAAATCGAGTCTGATTCAACTGCTCAAGATTCTGCAAGTTTAGCGCAGGATCAAGGTTTGGATCGCTATCCTTTATTTAATGTATTGCGTCCTAATGTAAATCAACAATTTCAACCATTAGACGGTTCGGAAATTGGTATGGCACATTATTCTGATACATCTGATGTAAATGCCTATTTAAAAATGGCCCAGGTAAAAGCCGTTTTTCCTAGAGATATTAGTTTCAAATGGGCTGTAAAACATTATAAGCACGATTTATCTGAAAGTCTTTATCAATTGCATGCAATTAAAGTTACTGGACGTGATGGAAAAGCTCCACTTGATGGTGATGTTGTTGTAGATGCTAGATCAGAATTTGATCAGAACTCTGGAGCTGCTGAGGTTTCAATGTCTATGAATGCTGACGGAGCAAAAATTTGGGCTCGATTAACAAAAAACAATGTAGGAAATTTTATTGCTGTTGTTCTTGATGGTTATGTTTATTCTGCTCCTCGTGTTAATGGAGAAATACCAGGTGGAAGTTCTAGGATCTCAGGAGATTTTACAGTTAACGAAGCAAAGGATTTAGCTAATATATTAAAGTCTGGTAAATTACCGGCTCCTGCTAGAATTATTCAAGAAGAAATTGTAGGACCTTCATTGGGTCAAGAAGCAATTGATGCTGGTTTACAATCATTCTTTATAGCATTTATAGTAGTATTACTTTATATGATTTTCTATTATAGCCGTAGAGCTGGTTTAGTAGCAGATATTGCATTGGTAGCTAATATGTTCTTTATTATGGGTGTTCTTGCATCTTTAGGAGCAGTGTTAACATTACCTGGTATTGCCGGTATAATTTTAACAATTGGTATGTCAGTTGATGCCAATGTACTAATTTACGAACGTATTCGAGAGGAATTAGCCGCAGGGAAAGGTGTTAAATTAGCTGTTAAAGATGGTTATAAACATGCTTACTCAGCAATTATTGATGCAAACGTTACAACTTTGTTAACAGCTGTTATTCTTTATACTTTTGGAACAGGTCCAATTAAAGGATTTGCAACAACTCTATTAATTGGTATTCTTACTTCATTATTTACTGCAATTTTCTTAACCCGTTTAATATTCGAGTGGTACTTAAAACGCAATAAAGAAATAACATATTCTACAAAGCTTACAAAGAACGCATTTAAGAACGTTAATATTAAATTTTTAGAAAAACGCAAGATTTTTTATGCAATATCTGGAGTTTTAATTTTAGCTAGTATCGGATCATTATTTACTAACGGATTAAATCAAGGTGTTGATTTTACTGGAGGTAGATCATATGTTGTTCGTTTTGAGAATGCGGTTAATACAGTAGATTTACAAAATTCTCTTGAAAAAGAATATGGAAGTGTTCCTGTTGTGAAAATATTTGGAGACGATAATCAAGTTAAAATAACTACAAAATATAGAATCGAAGAAGATGCTGTTGAGGTTGATAATGATGTGGAGACAAAATTATTTAATGGATTAGCATCTGTTTATGGTCTTGAAAATTTAACTAAAGAGAAATTCTTAGAAGGATTTGTAATTGAGGAAGATGGACAAATTAGAGAAGCAGGATTGCATGAAGTTGATAACGTACTTGGAAAGAAAAGTTCACAGAAGGTAGGAGCAACTATCGCTGATGATATTCTTTACAAATCATTAATTGTAATGACTCTTGCTATTGTATTAATGTTTTTATACATTTTTATTAGATTTAGAAACTGGCAGTATGGTTTAGGTGCCGTTACTGCTTTGTTGCACGATGTAATAATAATTCTAGGTATATTCTCATTAGCAGCAGGTATTCTACCATTCTCTTTAGAAATTGATCAGGCATTTATTGCAGCTATACTAACAGTTGTTGGTTATTCAATAAATGATACAGTAGTAGTTTTTGACCGTATTAGAGAGTATGTTGGATTATATCCTAAGCGTGATCGTCATTCAATTATAAATGATGCGTTAAATAGCACATTGAGTCGTACATTTAGTACTTCATTAAGTACATTTATTGTATTGCTTACCATCTTTATTCTAGGTGGTGAAGTAATTCGAGGATTTGTATTTGCATTATTGGTTGGTGTAGTAGTTGGTACTTATTCATCATTATTTATTGCATCTCCAGTAGTTTATGATACAGTTCATAAAAAAGGAGAAGAAAAGAAGAAATAATTTTTTTTCAATAAAATATTAAAAAGCCCCTTAAACCAAGGGGCTTTTTTGTTGTTTAATAATGTATATTTGTGAAAAATGCTTATTAAATGAATGATTTAATTTTATCATATGTTTTATTAATGCCAGGAGGAGGCGAGATTTTCGTTATTCTTCTGATTGTGTTATTATTGTTTGGAGCAAATAAAATCCCAGAAATTGCAAAAGGTTTAGGAAAGGGTATGCGTGAATTTAAAAAAGCATCAGAC
>JQIA01001553.1_pt1 | contig 12337 bp, 11 predicted proteins | sample 811431 | NCBI WGS metagenome assembly JQIA01 (sample SAMN02998118, study PRJNA258478) | marine sediment metagenome | biome: marine; feature: seafloor; material: sediment; isolation source: oil-polluted sediment collected from 3 locations (0.5 km, 0.7 km and 0.9 km)... | place: USA: Gulf of Mexico ... | reverse complement strand
GCTGGTTTGACGGGCTACCTGATCAGTGGGTAGGTCGAGACAGCGTGCTACCTGATTTAACACCTCAACCAGATAGGCTGGTTCGTTGCGCCTGTTCTTTGGCTTTGAAGTCAGCGTTCTCGGCAATAGGTACGGGGCGTCAGTTTCCAGTAGCAACCTGTTTGCAGGTATGTTTGCTAATAATGAGTGCAGATGTGTCCCCCTGCGTTCATCACAGACCCAGCCTGTAATACCTATATGTAGGTCCATATCCAGATAGGAAAACAGTGCCTTTTGGGAACCGGTAAAACAATGTACCACCGCATTGTTGAGTTGATCCCGGTAATTTTTCAGTATAGCCAGGAAGGTCTCGTGCGCATCTCTTTCGTGCATAAAAACGGGCAGCTTAAGCTCGCAGGCAAGCTCTAGTTGTTGTTCAAAGGCTCTTATTTGATCTTTTTGTGGAGAGTAATTGCGGTTAAAGTCCAGGCCTGTTTCACCCAGCGCTTTCACCAAAGGGTTAGCTGCCAGAGATCTTAGCTCACTTTCGGTTGAGGATTCAAAATCACTTGCGTGGTGTGGGTGTATGCCAGCTGTAGTGTAACAAGCGGGATATTGACCGGCCAAGTCAACGGCCGCCAGGCTGTCAGCCAGGTTGCTCCCAGTCAGAATCATGGCTATTACGCCTGCATCCACGGCACGCTGGACCGTTTGGTCGCGGTCCTTGTTAAAGGCAGAACTGGTTAGATTTGCACCAATATCGATCAGATCTTCAGGCAATAGTCAGGTTCCCTTAGTGGTATTGAAGACGGTGCTGACGGTTTCGATGGTCCATTGCAAACTCTCTAGGTGTGCATTGTGGATGGTTTTGGCACCAATCCCATAGGATAGCAGCTTGTCCCATTCAATATGCTGCCATTGATCCTCTGTGTAAGCCTGCACCGTGGCCAGTATTAAGCCGGTTCTGCCTCCATGGTTCAGGAGTGCATTCTGACTTTCCTCCGAGAGGGATATGGAGGAGAGTAACTCCTCCATGGAGGTATCGAAAAAGGCCTCCAGCATGGAAAGCATGCCGACAGTAAAAAAAATATCTGCTTCCTGACGTGCGACTATTGCCCCCAGCAATTCACACATTCTGGCTCTGAGCATCGTCTGTTCATACAGCGCAACTGGCTTGTCCTGGAATTTAGAGAGTACCAACATTGTTGTCCAGTGCTTGATATTATCCAGTCCCAGTATGACAATAGCACGGAACAGGGACTCAATTTTCTCCACCCGGCGTAGTGCTGTAGAATTAACCATGCGCAGCAATTTTATGCTAAGAGTAGGGTCGCTGGAGATGATGCGGTGTAACTTTTTAGGGTTAATATCTGGGGCCTGCAGCTGAGTGAGTAGGTGCATTGCCACCATTTTGTTTGAGGCTATTTTTTGTCCTGTCACCAGGTTGGGTTTGCTGAGAAAATAACCCTGAAAATAGTCGAACCCCAATGATCGGCAGCGATTAAGCATCGTTGCATCCTCAACTTTTTCAGCCAGTAATATTGAGTTGTATTTTTGCAATCTGGCGACCTGTTGTTCGAGCGTTTCCCCTTTTGTTTCCAGCACGTCAATTTTAATAATATCTGCAAACTCGAGAAAGGGCTGGAATTTGTTCGCATAGACAAAATCATCCAGGGCGATGGTATAGCCGCTTTCTTTTAGTGCTCGTATGGCTTCAAGGACTTCTGGGTCGGGTTCAATATCTTCCAGTACTTCAATGATGATGGTTTCAGGTGACGCCGGTGGTGGGTTAATCAGGTGATTACGGGTAAAGTTGATAAAGGCCTTTTTATTCCCGACCAGGTTCTGAATACCAATTTCTGAAAGCGCGTTGAACATTACCATAGATGTGGCCTGATCACCCTGGAGCTGAGCCGCTGAATTGTTGCTCTCGCTGACATCCGGTCGGAACAGTAATTCATAGCCAATCAGGTTCAGCTGCCTGTCGAAAATTGGCTGGCGCGCAAGAAATATATTTTCTCTTGGCATTATAGGTTAATTACTCCATTGACTAAGACGCTGGATAAGCTTAATTATAGTCTAGCAGCTATTTTGTTGAACTTGTTCAGAATAATATATGGTAACGCCGAGCTTTAGCTCTCCTGATCCAGTTTTACAGAGCCATTTTAGATGTACCCATTCTGCATAACCCGGCTCTGGCAGGCCATAAACCGCTGCATTCTTGGCCAACCCCATAAATCGAGTTCTTGCCAGGCCATAGTGGGTTATTCCGGTATCCTTAGAGCTGTATGCCGCATCGGCATACAGGGCATTTTCATCACTCAGTATCAGAGTGTCGCGCTCCTGGCTGTCATGCACATTACCTGGTGCGACCTGTTGGCAGTGAATGAACCCGTCCTCATCGACGCCTGTGTGGATTGAAAAAACATAGGTGGATTTCTTACGATGACGACTGTCATTCTTAATATACCATCCGGCTTTCGGGTTGCGTTTAAACGTGCCATCCACACGAAAAACTACGTATCGAATTCACCAAGTCCCGTTCACGCCATTCCAATGACAATGCACTGGCCGAAAGTAAAAATGCTTCGATGGTCAGAAAAATTCTCAGCTATAGCCATATTCCACAACGTTGGACATCGCTCATTAACCAGCAATATCTAAACCCTTACGTCAACTATCGTCGACCTTGTTTATTTGCCTTAACGATCACTGACACCAAAGGAAAACAACGTAAAGTCTGCCCGTATGACAACGCCTTACGATAAACTCAAATCACTGCCCAATGCCGAAAAATATTTGAAACCTGACATAAGCTTTGAAATATTCGACGAAGTTGCTCACACAATAAGTGATAATCAGGCGGCGGATCAACTACAAAAGGCCCGCTATAAACTCTTTAAAACGATCCATGGGCAGACGCTGAAAACCGGATAGATAGACCCTATGATTTTACCCGGTCTTTAGACTCATTTATGGATTGGAAAATACTGTTATGCTGAGGCCTCCTCAAATGTAATTTTGGCGCAATGGGGCTGCGCAGTCCAATTACGGTAGCTCACCTGTTTTATTAGCGATTATTGATCTGCACAAAAAGGTGCATACCCTGGCGATAACGTTAGTTGAACACCACTTGAATAATCGTAAAGAGCAGGTGTTAATAAGCAGGGATGCTCTTCATGTATTACGAGATACTTTACTCGGCCAATTAGAACAATTGCTGCAAGAGACTTGGTCATAGAAACCTTATATACAAGACTGGGAGCGGGCAAGTTAGAGTTGTTTATGAGATAATGTTGCCGTAAATTTACGGACACATAATAAACACTTATGGCCTGGGAAGATCTTTCACAACATATTAATCCAGCTGTAAAGTGGCGAACATAAAGGCCTCTATCTCTACTAGTATGGCTATATTGATTTTATTGAGAGATCAAACATGACACTTCAAATTCTTTATTGGTACTGGCTCATATTAGGCATGCTGCTCGCGCTGGTAGAAATTGTGCTGCCCAGCTTTACCGCGCTTTGGTTTGGGGTGGGCGCACTGTTGGTGGGAGCAATCCTCTATGTTGCCCCGCAGTTACCATTAGGCTGGCAGCTGTTTATCTGGGCTGTAGCATCGATCATCTTTACCTGGTTGTGGTTTAAATATTTCAAGCCACTGGCGGCAGATAAAACTCTGGCGGGGTTATCCAAAGAGGCGATTGTTGGGCAGCGAGGGCAGGTCATCAAGGTCCCACTACAGGAAAAAAGAGGAATGCTACGCTTTGTTACGCCGGTGCTTGGCGCCGAGGAGTGGCCCTTTATCTGTGAAGACTCCGTGGCGGAAGGGGATCGAGTAGAGGTTAGGGACGTAATGGGCAATGCGCTGGTTGTTAAAAAAATCTAAATATTAATAGAATCGCTCAGGAGGGCAAAATGGAAGCTTTAATTCTTGCTGGTGTATTTTTGATTATGGTGTTGACGATTATTGCTAAAGGGGTACGTCTAGTCCCCCAGGGTAGTAAATGGGTGGTGCAACGGCTTGGCAAATATCATGAAACGATCAACCCTGGCCTTAATCTCATTATCCCGTTGTTAGACAGTGTAGCCTATAAAGTGACCACCAAGGATATTGTGTTGGATATCCCCTCACAGGAGGTGATTACTCGCGATAATGCAGTGATTATCGCTAATGCAGTGGCCTATATTAATATACTGTTTCCGGAGAAGGCTGTGTATGGGGTGGATGATTACATCCTGGCGATCCAGACTCTGGTGCAGACTTCGCTGCGGTCAATCATTGGAGAGATGGATCTGGATGATGCTCTGTCCTCCCGTGATCAGATTAAATCCAAGCTCAAGTCCATGATATCCGATGATATTTCTGATTGGGGTATTACGCTCAAAACAGTGGAGATTCAGGATATCAATCCATCGCCTACTATGCAAAGTGCAATGGAGGAACAGGCCGCCGCTGAACGTGCCCGGCGTGCAACGGTAACCCGTGCTGAAGGTGAAAAGGCCGCTGCTATTCTGGAGGCCGACGGCCGACTGGAGGCGTCAAAACGGGATGGCGAGGCGCAGGTGGTGCTGGCTGAAGCCAGCAAACAGGCGATTGAGCGGGTTACAGAAGTGATACAGACCAACGAGCTGCCTGTTATGTACCTGTTAGGACAACGCTATGTAGACGCAATCAGTGATATGGCCCGTTCGGAAAACAGCAAGCTCATTGTTGTGCCTGCGGATATTCCGGCCGCTATACGTGGCATTATGGGCAACAATCAGCACTGAGCTAAAAGGTAGGTAGCGGGGCGCTTAGTTAACTAAAGATGGCGTGAGTATCGGGAGGCTGTGTCCTGGTTGTTGCAGTATTGTTCAAGATCGTTTGGCTCTGATTGGGGCTCAGCTCTTTGGGTGACGGTTTGTTGGTAACCTACCATGCCTGATCGATCTAAAATATAATGGCTGCTTAGGGCTTGAGTTTGTCTTTTAACAGGAGCTCAATGAGTGCCTTTTGTGCGTGGAGTCTGTTTTCAGCTTCATCCCAGACCACTGATCGTGGGTCTTCTAGCATATTTTCACTGATCTCTTCGCCTCTGTGTGCGGGTAGACAGTGCATAAAGAGCGCATCGTTGTCGGCCAGATCCATCAGATCAGGACTGACCTGGAAGCCACTAAACTGTTTCATCCTGTCATTCTGCTCATCTTCCTGACCCATCGATGCCCATACATCGGTAACCACTAAATGAGCTTTGTTGACCGCGTCAACGGGATTGCGGTAGATCGTCACCCGATCCTGGTGTTGTTGGGTGAGCTCTGGTAGTGGATCAAACCCTTCTGGGCACGCTATGTTTAGTTGGAAATCAAGCAGGGCTGCGGCATTGATGTAAGAGTTGCACATGTTGTTGCCATCGCCGATCCATGCGACCGTTTTGCCAGCTATGGCGCCGCGATGTTCGATAAAGGTCTGCATATCTGCCAGAAGCTGGCAGGGATGGTATTCATCTGTCAGTGCATTGATGACCGGTACCCTGGAGTGCCGGGCAAAGGTCTCCAGTTTTTGGTGTTCAAAGGTACGAATCATGATGATGTCGACCATGCGAGACATGACTCTGGCGCTGTCCTCAACAGGTTCGCCGCGTCCCAGCTGGGTATCTCTGGGAGAAAGAAAAAGCGAATGGCCTCCCAGTTGAGTCATTCCAGCCTCAAACGAGATGCGGGTGCGTGTCGATGATTTTTCAAAAATCATCGCCATGGTTTGATTCTTTAGTGGTTGATATAGTTCTCCACGACGTTGCATGCCTTTGAGTTCTATGGCTCTCGCCAGCAGCGAAGTTAATTCGATGGAAGACAGATTATTCAGTGTGAGTAGGTGTCTTGTGGTCATTGTTGTCTGTCTCTGCTAGTTTAGTTTGAACGACGGCCTGAATCACTGCGTGAGCTGCTTCGTCTCTCTCTGGTTCTCTCATCTGCAGCATAAATTTTGATCAATTTTGCCAGGGCAGTAACAGCCAGATCTGCTTCCTGCTCCGTCAATGTTAATGGCGGCAGCAAACGAATGACTGAATCTGCGGTAACATTAATGAGAAGGCCCTTGGCTCTGGCTAATACCTCAAGTTCTGGGCAGGGAAAGTCCAGCTCAATACCGATCATCATGCCAGCGCCACGAATCTCGCGTACATAGTTGGCGTGTTTCATCTCCTCTTTCAGTTGGTTAACCATATGGGTACCCAACTGAGCGGCTTGCTCTGGTAGTTTCTGGTTGATGATGGTTGTAACCGTAGCTATTGACGCCGCGCAGGCGAGTGGGCTGCCGCCAAAGGTGGAGCCGTGATTTCCCGGTTTGAATAGCTTTGCTGCCAGACCCCGCGCCAGGCATGCCCCGATGGGAAATCCATTGCCCAGGCCTTTGGCAGTAGTGACGACATCGGGAATGAAACCCTGTTGTTGATAGGCGAAATAGCTACCAGTTCTGCCGTTGCCGGTTTGAACTTCGTCGAGCATCATTAACCATTGATTGTCGTCACAAATCTTTCTCAATTCCGGCAGATAGCCAGGGTCTGGGATCTGCACGCCACCCTCGCCGATAATGGGTTCAAGTAATACCGCGACAACATCCGGGTTGTTTTTGGCGATCTCCCTCACCGCGCCCAGGTCATCAAAGGGTGCTCTTGCGAAACCACTCACCAGAGGCTCGAACCCGGCTTGAGCCTTGCGGCTTCCGGTGGCGGACAGGGTTGCCATGGTTCGGCCGTGAAAAGCATCTTCCATGACTATAATGCAGGGGTTTTTTATTTCGCGTTGATGGCCATAAAGTCGGGCGAGTTTGATAGCCGCTTCATTGGCTTCGGCACCTGAGTTACAGAAAAAGATGTTGTCCATCCCGGAGATTCTGGAAAGTAGAGTTGCCAGTTCGTTCTGCAATGGGATCTGGTAAAGGTTGGAGGTGTGTACGAGTCGTCCCACCTGATCTTTTATCGCCTGTGTTACAGCGGAATGGCAGTGTCCCAGACCGCAGACGGCGATACCGCTGATCAGGTCGAGATACTTGTTGCCATTGGAATCGAAAAGCCAAGATCCCTGACCATTTTCAAAGGTGGTATCGGTACGACTGTAGGTTGCCATCAGGTGTTGGTCTGACATGAACTCTTGTCTCCTTAATAAGAGCAAAAAGGCAACAATAGTTGCCCGGTTAGCTAACGGTGAATGATATAAATATAGTTGATTAAAAACAATCCGTAAGGTTTTAAATGCTTGTTTATTTGGTGTTTTGTCTGTTTTCTGGTTTTTTGTGCCGATAAAATGGCTACGAAGGTACCATTGATTAGGGGGAACTTATGGTTGTGTTGGTTATCTACCCATCTGCTAGCTATGGCGGTATAATGCCAGTTTTTTAGTGTCCGCACCCTGGGTCACCATACTGTTTGTCAAAGAGGTTTTAGGTTATGGATGTAATTGATACCATTAAGGATCAAATTGAAAACAACAAGGTTATTATCTATATGAAAGGCACCCCTGAGCAGCCGCAATGTGGTTTTTCGGCACAATCGGCACAGGCACTCATGGCGTGCGGTAAACCCTTTGCTTATATTAATATTCTGGAAAGTCCAGAAATACGTTCCACCCTGCCAACCTACGCCAACTGGCCAACCTTTCCTCAGCTGTACATCTGCGGAGAGCTAGTTGGTGGTTGTGATATTATCGTTGAACTGTCTCAGAAAGGTGAACTGCAAACAATGCTGGATCAGGCACTGGAAGAGAAAATAGAGAGTTAAGCGCAACGCCAGACGAGCCTTTTTTATTAAATGGATGGAGAATTAACATGAGTGTATTAGTAGGAAGACCGGCCCCCGATTTTACCGCAGCAGCCGTGTTGGGTGATGGCGAAATAGTGGATGGTTTTAATCTGTCTGCGGCCACCAAGGACAAGTATGCAGTGGTATTCTTTTATCCGCTGGATTTTACCTTCGTATGTCCTTCCGAACTGATCGCTTTTGATCACCGTTATCAGGATTTTAAAGCCAGGGGCGTAGAGGTAATAGGGGTTTCTATCGACTCACAGTTTACCCACAATGCCTGGCGTAATACGCCTGTTAACGAGGGCGGTATTGGTGCAGTTCAATATACCCTGGTGGCTGATGTAAAACATGAGATATGTCAGGCCTATGATGTAGAGCACCCAGAGGCGGGTGTTGCATTTCGTGGTTCGTTCCTGATTGACAAGGCAGGAATGGTTCGCCATCAGGTGGTTAACGACTTGCCACTCGGGCGTGATATTGACGAAATGCTGCGTATGATTGACGCGCTTCAATTTACTGAAGAGCATGGTGAGGTTTGTCCAGCCGGCTGGACTCAGGGTGACAAGGGTATGACGGCATCACCACAGGGTGTTGCCGACTATCTGGCGGATAATGCCGACCAGCTCTAAGACTCCATCGGATATAAAAAACGCCTCGGTATCACCGGGGCGTTCTGTTTTTGGCAGTCACACAATGGCTTTGAAAAGCTTTTTTGTTGGCTGTTCGCACCGGTCCATGGCGGCTCTTTTTTACGTCCAACTGTAGTTTTTACGATAACTTTACCGATATCAGACAGGATAACAGATGCTCCAAAATATTCATGCAGAACGTATATTGATTCTGGACTTTGGTTCCCAGTACACCCAGCTAATTGCCCGCAGAGTTCGTGAGCTGGGCGTATACAGCGAGATTTACGCCTTTGATATGGCAGAAGAGGCCATCAAGCAATTTTCTCCCAAGGCCATTATTCTGGCGGGTGGGCCTGAATCAGTGGCGCTGGAAGATACCCCCAGAGCGCCGCAGGTCGTATTTGAATTGGGTGTGCCGGTGCTGGGGATTTGTTATGGCATGCAGACCATGGCCGAGCAGTTGGGCGGCAAGGTCGAGCCCTGCGCTGACCGCGAGTTTGGTTATGCCCGCGTGGCCGTTGAGGGACACAGCCGGTTGCTGGCCGATATCGCAGACCATGTGGATGAATCGGGCAAGATGCTGCTCGATGTCTGGATGAGCCACGGCGATCAGGTGGTGGTTTTGCCCCCCGGATTTGAGGTCATTGCCTCAACGGAAAGTGCCCCAGTAGCCGGGATTTGTGATGAGACCCGTAATTTCTACGGTGTTCAGTTTCATCCGGAGGTCACCCATACCCATCAGGGTATGAGAATACTGGAACATTTTGTAAAAACCATTGCCCAGTGCCAGGGCTTATGGACTGCTGCCCATATTATTGACGATGCCATCAGTACGGTTCAGAAACAGGTTGGTAATGACACCGTACTGTTGGGCTTGTCCGGCGGGGTGGATTCTTCGGTGGTGGCGGCGTTGCTGCACAAGGCCATCGGTGATCAGTTGGTGTGTGTTTTTGTCGACAATGGATTGCTGCGCAAGGGCGAAGGTGATCAGGTCATGGAGATGTTTGCCCGTAATATGGGAGTTCGGGTGATTAGGGCCGATGCCCAGGAGCTTTTTCTGTCCCGTTTGCAGGGGGTTTCTGATCCGGAACAAAAACGCAAAATTATTGGTAATACCTTCATTGAGATTTTCGATGAAGAAGCGGCGAAACTGGGAAATACTCAATGGTTAGCCCAGGGGACCATCTACCCCGATGTGATTGAGTCTGCCGCCGCCAAAACCGGCAAGGCCCATGTGATCAAATCGCACCACAACGTGGGTGGTTTGCCGGAGAATATGAAACTTAAACTGGTCGAGCCGCTGCGCGAACTGTTCAAGGATGAAGTGCGTAAAATTGGCCTGGAACTTGGGTTGCCCTACGACATGGTCTACCGGCACCCTTTTCCCGGCCCTGGCCTGGGGGTCAGGATACTTGGCGAAGTCAAAAAGGAATACGCGGATATTCTGCGTGAGGCAGATGCGATTTTTATGGAAGAACTGCACCGAGCCGACTATTACCACAAAACCAGTCAGGCCTTTGTGGTCTTTATGCCGGTTAAATCGGTGGGTGTAGTGGGTGACGCGCGTCAATATGAATATGTAGTGGCACTGCGGGCAGTAGAAACTGTTGATTTTATGACCGCGCGCTGGGCCCACTTGCCCTACGAGCTGCTGGAGACGGTTTCCAGTCGTATCATCAACGAAGTGAAGGGCATCTCCCGAGTGGCTTACGATGTCTCCAGCAAGCCCCCGGCCACCATTGAATGGGAGTAGCTGGCACTCACAGGCATTTCGACTGAGGCTTCAAGATCTCGCAGTCAGGCGGTAGACTGTGTAAAAACACTGTATCGCAAGGATGCGGATCACGCCCCACGCGGCGGCCAGGACAGCCACCCGGGAGAGTGATGCTGGTCGCTACCAGCGCCATCGTCCCGAGAAAACCTTTCTCTATCAGATTGTCGAAGCGTATTACCTGGCGTTCACTGCCCATTTAGCGGAGCAGGGCAGGGTATTGCCGACGTATGTCCAACGGGAATTCGAAGGTTACCTAATGCGGCCGTCTGGAACATGGCTTCCTGCGGGTGCGCTGCGAGTCCTGCCACGCCGAACACTTGGTCGCCTTTAGCTGCGCGCCGCGGTTTCTACCCAGTTGAGGGGCGCGGCGGATGGCTGATAGTGCCGCGCTGTTGGTTGATGAGGTATTGCTCGAGCATCCCATGAGCCAGCGGGTGTTGAGTTTCCTGTTTCCCTTGCGCTTTCTCTTTGCTAGCAGGCCCGAGATTATGGGCCGGGTGCTTGGTATAGTCTATCGGGTCATCGCTACACACCTGATCAAGAGCGTAGGCCAGACCCACACGACAGTCCGTACCGGTGAGGTCACCCTCATCCAGCGGTTTGGCGCAGCGCTCAACCTGAATATCCATTTCCACATGCTGTTTCTCGACGGCGTGTACGCCGACAATCCACACGGATCAGCCCGGTTCCGTTGGATCAAGGCGCCTACCAGCGAGGAACTCACGCAGCTGGTGTACACCATCGCCAACCGCGTCGAGTACAGCACAATGAATGACCATATTCAGCCTGTCTTCTGGGCTTCAATCATGCGGCCTTTTCTCTTTTGTCATACGGCTAACACTCGATGCTCCATTGCCTGAAACCGCCACAAATTCATAATTTCTTGATTGGGAAGCCCGCTTATTTAGCGTGGCTTGCCCAACGCCCAAGGAGTCCGCTATGTCCTAGGCTGGTCACATCACTGCGACTCAGCGCCTTCTCTATAGCCTGTATTTTAAACGATTGAGTGAACCTTACTCTCGTGGATTTAAATTCTGACACAGGCGGCGCATAAACCAAAAAAGTGTCAGCAAACTTTACACCCCGTTGGTACCAAAAACCGACAACCCATTAAAAACGTAATAAATTCAACGAGTAACAATCTTTGGCATTAATCATGCTTAATTCTGTTATGGTCGCATGATTTTGCTCCCGATCAATGGAGAATGATTATCCTCACCAGAAACGGCCGGAGTCGGGCCCACTACGGGACGTATCCGCTTAATGGAGGATCGGTTTATGCCCAGATATGTCGTAATAGTGTTGTTGCTGGCTGTAGCTTTGCCTCAGCCCTTGCACGCATCCAATTCAGAAGTACCCCGTACAGAAAAAAACAACTACTTCAGCGGCTATTTTATGGAGTCAGCGGCACACATAGCAGATTTCAAGTTGACCCCTAATGAGCCAATAAAGCACGGCGGAACGACCGATAGTGTTACCGGAATTGGGCTGGCGTTGGGTTACCACTGGCCAGGCTGGCGGCTTGAACTCGAATACACCTGGCGCTACCGGTTTGACGTCAACATTGACCCACAGGATTACTACCCGAACTACACCAACGACCTCGAAACCTCAACCCTGATGGTGAACCTCTATCGGAAACTACTTAGTAAGCCACATTACTCTTTGGATTTAGGGCTCGGCGTGGGCAGTGGCTTCAACCGCTCAAAAGTGACGATGGTTAATTACTTCAACGACCCCAGGGGTGAACTCGGTCCCTACAAGGAGGATCGTCGCGTCACCAACAGCGTCTGGTCTGTCTCACTGAGGGGCATCTACCACCTTACCTCGGTGGATTTGATTCTGGGCTATCGCTATATCGACCTGGGAGATATAAAAACCGGTCCGTTTAGGGAGTCGATTAACGAAACCTTCAAGTTTACTGGCTACGAAGCGCACGACTTCTACGTGGGTGTCGCGTACCCTTTTTAGCAGATCAAAGGATCAATTGTGTCTGACTCACTGCTGTCTCACTTAACCATGAATAAAAAGGCTTGAATCTCAACAGATCAATGGGGTCAGGGTAATTGATTTTCTGCTACGATGGGCGAGATAATCTGACGGAAATGACCGACCAGCGTGGATTTGTGACCAGCTACAGCTATGACGACGCGCACAGCCAGAATCTGGCC
>JQIA01001552.1_pt1 | contig 12342 bp, 7 predicted proteins | sample 811431 | NCBI WGS metagenome assembly JQIA01 (sample SAMN02998118, study PRJNA258478) | marine sediment metagenome | biome: marine; feature: seafloor; material: sediment; isolation source: oil-polluted sediment collected from 3 locations (0.5 km, 0.7 km and 0.9 km)... | place: USA: Gulf of Mexico ... | reverse complement strand
CTTTTTTGTAAACATGTTGCTTGGGCCTGAAGACCAGACGGCAAGAATACCGGACGGTTTTAACGCCTTTTTTGCTGCCGCCAACCCTCGGTTGCTGTAGAGCTGGTCATTGTCTTTACGGGTAAGACCTTCCGGGCCATTATCCACGTCGAGCAGAATAGCGTCGTAGAGCTCAGACGATTTTTTTATAATATGTGCGACATCAGCTTCAAAAATTCTGACACCGGCTGAGGATAACGGGTGGCCTGCGAGGTGACCCAGGTGCTCACGATTCCAGTGAACGACTGCCGGAACTAATTCGGCAACATGAATTTCACCTTTATTGTTTAAACTTTTCAGTGCTGCTGAAAGGGTGTACCCCATCCCAAGTCCACCAATGAGGAGTTTGGGCGACGGATTAGAAATTTTTTTTAGTGTTAAAGCTGATAGTGCATCTTCTGAACCGTGCATACGGCTGTTCATTAACTCAAAGCCACCGGTTCTGATAGAATATTCATCATTTCGCTTAAATAAAACAAGCTCGTCACCCAGTCCGGGCACTTCAGCTCTGTCAATGCATTCCCATGGAATCACAGAAAACCTCCCTGTGGTATGATTGTTACTGGTGTTTTGGTTTTATACTGTTTTTACCCTGATTATTCTTTGCCTTTTTGAGGGCGACGTCTTTTTCTGTTTTTTTGTGGTGTATTCTTTTTTGGTCGGTTTGTCTTTGCACCGTTGGTTTTTGAACGAGATTTTTTTGCCGTCGGTTTTCCGCCCTTTGGGTTACCCGGCGCTCCGCTCCTTTTTCCTGAGTGTTTCTTTATCGGTGCGCTTGAAATGTCCTCCATTTGAAACCCTTCAATCCTTTCGACCCGGACTTTTTGTTTCAGGAGTTTTTCAATTTTTTCGAGATATTCCTGTTCATCCCTGCAAACCAGAGAGATTGCAATACCTTCCTGACCTGCCCGACCTGTACGTCCAATTCGATGCACATAATCTTCCGGTACATTCGGCAGGTCGAAATTGACCACATGGGGCAGGGTCTCAATGTCAAGGCCTCTTGCGGCAACATCCGTTGCAACGAGAATCCGTATGGTTCCTTTTTTGAAATCTGCCAGTGCCCGGGTTCGGGCTGACTGCATTTTGTCACTATGAATTGCAGTGGCCCTGATCCCAGCATCTTTCAGTTGCTTGGTCAGACTGTCAGCCCTTCTTTTCGTACGGGTGAAAACAAGCACCTGATCCCAGTTCCCATCACGGATCAATTTGATGAGCAGTGCTCTTTTTTTGCCACGTTCGACCGGGTGGACGATTTGTGTTACTGCTTCTGCAGCCGTATTTCTTTGTGCCACTTCAATCAGAACAGGGCTGTTAAGTATTGTATCAGCCAGTTTTTTTATGCTTTTAGAGTATGTTGCAGAAAACATAAGGTTCTGACGTTCCGGCGGGAGGTAGTCGATGATTGCGCGTATATCGTTGATAAAGCCCATATCGAGCATTCGATCGGCTTCATCTAATACGAGGTATTCGACACGGGAAAGGTCAACGGTGAAACGATCCGCATGATCGATGAGTCTCCCTGGGGTTGCAACGATAATGTCAACGCCGCGTTGAAAACGGTCAATCTGTTTTGTTATTTTAACACCGCCGTACACAACTGTAGAACGTAGAGACAGTCGTCTGCTGTATGTCTGAACACTTTCGCCTACCTGTGCTGCGAGCTCACGAGTAGGTGTTATAATTAAAACTCTGGGCCTGCGTTTTTTTTTGGAAGAAGGATTTTTACTTAAAAACTGAAGCAGAGGCAATGCGAAAGCGGCCGTCTTTCCTGTACCTGTCTGCGCTCCGGCAAGAACATCTCTGCCTTCTAATATTACAGGAATGGCTTTAGCCTGAATCGGGGTCGGTGTTTCATACCCCTGAGATTCGACTGCGCTTAACAGTTCTTCAATGAGTCCAAGATTTTCAAATGACATTTTTTACTTCCTGACAGTCCTGCCCGCCGACCATGGCAATTAATTAAAAAGATCAAATAAATTCTTTATGATGTTGACACAGGCCGGATCATGCAACAGGACAAAAGATTGTTTATAAAGTAATGGGTACTTTTCTTTTGTCAATGGCAGGCGGGTAAATTTTTGCTGTGGGTGTTTATTTTCAACAGGATTAAAAGTACCCTCTACACACAAACAACAGAAGTCTATGGATGGCTAAGGAAAAGGGGGCATATACAAGATTTAGTGATTTGCCAGGCTTGAAGTAGTTCCTGGTGTACGTCGAAAGTCTGGCAAATCCCTAAAGGGAAGTAGATGGGACTTTTTACGCCGCCATCAGGCTTAATCATCAATGACTCTTGTATGCCCACAAGGACAGGTTCCCTCAGAAAAATCGTAAAACCCTTCATCATAAATTTCGCGGACGTTATAGTGCTTCCGGCAGTATATTTTATCGCAATCCGGGCAATAGGCATCCAGGCCATCTTCCATAGTTCTTTTTTGTTTTACAAGCGTGTGGATGCCGGAAAGGTCCTCATTCTGAAGACATGCAACTATTTGAGTGCTTACCTCAGCATCAAATGTAGCGCTGCTGATGATTCCTTTTATATTTATGTCTGAGATTCCGGTGTTTACAGTTACAGCGATCGCTCCGCAGACTGAACAGGGGAGCAGGTATTCCGTGTCACTGGTTTGAATGATTCTTTGAATATTTTTAACAATCTTCTTTTCTGTCAACCTGTCAAGACTGTCAGATAAGGTTTGATAGCATTTCACGAACGCCCGCCTTAATTCCAATTCAAGTTCAACAGCAGTTTCGCCTTTAAATCGTCGTATTTCACTGGCTGATTGTTCCATATGGATTTTTGCTTTTTCAAGGAAATTATCACACGATTTAAGATATTTTTCTTTATCCTTTTTTGCAGCTATCAGCATTTCCATGGCTGCAAAAATACTGTAAAAAACCTCTTTAATATCTGCTATCCAAATCTGTTTTTCTGAATCCTCTAATTTCTCCTGTGTGGAAAGAAAAGCTATTATTTTATTTTTTACAATTTCCAGTGTTTGAATATGATCACTGAGGCTTGGTGGGGCATTATTGATAGTGCGGTTTTTTTCAGTCACGATATCGATCCGCTATTTAGTCGGTTCTGATTAAAAAAAGAAACGGGGAGACTAAAATAACATCGGAATCCCCGTTTTACATTCAATCATGATAGGTTTTTTAACGCTAAAATGCTGCGTTGCAGTCAATTTTTAGACATCACATATTATTTTTCTTCTGTCGCTGTCTTTGTTTTTTTCTCTGCTTTTTGTTGCGAATTACCGGCTGCTTCAGCCAGGTATACTTCCATTTTTGCAAATCCATCATCAATGGATTTTTTCATTGAATCCTTGCTGTTAGTGTACATCGCAGTCCATGCTTCAGGAATTGCGCTGTTTTTTAATAACGGCTCTGTCATTTCTTCAGCCTTCTGCTGCATTTGGATAACGGCTTCCATAGTTTTCTTCTGAAAACCAAGAACCTGAAGTCCGATTTTTGTTGGATTTAAATCGTTCGGCATATTCATGTCTTTCGCCCAATTCATCGTATCCATATTTCCAACATTTTTCCACATGTCTCCCATCATATTTTTCAACATATCCTGCATTTTGCCTCCTCAGCCGCTGTTCACGGTCGTTGCTCAGTTCCCACAATGGACCAAAGTACCGATTGTGATAATATTTTATTACATATTACTGAACTGAAAGGTTAATAAATTGTAGTGTGAAACTTAATCTTTTATTTAACGAATTTCTTTTGATTCTGTTCTTTTGGCTGGCATAAAGTTGAAATAAAGTACAACTGTTTTTTGCGGCTGTCAAGCGAAATGTTGCAATGCAAAAAAATAATTATTTATCATTGTAAAATGGCCAGGGTCTTATTTATATATGGAATATGATTACATAAGCTTTCTGGGTCGGTGTTGAATCCTGGTTTAATGTTGCAGACTTTTTTTGTAAAACTTTCAGACAAAGAAAGCCCTTCCTCCGTGGGGAGAGGAAGAGACCGGAGATCTGTTTAAATTGTGTCCATCCACTGACACGGATGGACACTAATTAAACAGAGGGTTAGCAGTAACAGGTTCTGTTGATGATTGCCAGTTTCAGCTCATCAGAAATATTATTAAAATAAGAACAATAACCGGCAACACGAACCATAAGGTATTTGTGCTTTTCAGGGTTGTGGTAAGCATCAAGAAGTATCTCTCTGTTAATCACATTGGGTTGAAACTGCATGCCGCCATTGTCAAAGTAAGTACTGATCATGCCAGAGAGGTTTCTGACACCGTCAGGCCCCTGGAAAAGGCCTGAATCTATTGTAAATGTAACGGTTGTTCCGTTTGGCGCATAATTTACAAAATCAATGCCTGCAACAGAGTTAAGTGAGGAGAGGAGATCTGCAACCTCCATTCCATAATGCGGGGCAACACTATTTGCCAGAGGAATGCCGCCAAGGCGACCTGACGGAAGAGCCGGTGTTCTTAAACCATAGATAATGTTAACGTTCAATGCATAATAGCCTGCAGTATATATACCATCCCTTGGACAGTTCTCTACTGAATTTAATGCGTTAACGTATATTTCCATGGTTTTGTTTACCCATTTCTGTGGTTTGGCTGATGAGTCCGTCCCCAGTTTCGGGACATCGAGTAAGGCTGATCTTATCTTCTTATAATAGTTCCCTTCAAAGTTGTTATCAATTGCTTTCACAATCTCGTCCAGTCGGTATAGTTTTTTTCTAAAAACAATCTCATCAATCGCGTGGAGTGAATCTCCAACGTCTGTAATACCAACCGCCTGAATACCTGCACTGTTTATACCTGCACCACCTTCGTTAATGTCTTTGCCGCTTTCGATACATCCCTTGAATAGAGAGGATGCAAGGGGGGTTGTGAAATTTTTGCTGATAATGGCTTCAATTTTCTGATGATCTGTGAGAATTGCAGAGGCAAGATGGTTTAACCTTGTCTGAAAACGTTCGAGCAGCTCATCCATTGTTTTCGGCAGCGTATAGGATTTCGCCGCCTTATTTATTTTTTTTCGGAGGCGCCGGTTTGTGTATTTTGTAAGGACATACCTTGAGAACCGGTCAGTCCGCCTGAAGGTATATTCAATAAATTTATTAACAATCCTATCAAGTTTATCAAAAAAACCGATATCCCATAAATCATCTTCCTGCCCCTTTAAAGCCTGTAAAAAAGGTAAAACGACATTCATATTAGCGCAATCGGTATTGCCAAAATGATCATCATTGGCATTCGGTTCGACACAACCGACAACGGCGTAATTCCTTGAATCTTCGATAGATGTTTCAGGGTAATGCTGTTGAAGTGTTTCTATGTATAATTTGTCATTATAAAGAGCCGGCATGGGTGCGCCATTGATATATACTTCTGCAAGTCTGTCCAGATATTCGAGGGGGCTATTTTTATGAATCCGAGCTGTCATATTGACTGCAAGGGGCTGGAGTTCGCAAATATCGAGAAGCATATAAGTCAGATCGTTGGTGGCATCATTTCCGTCTTTGCCAACGCCGCCAGCCGTTACTGTCTGATCTGTCGACTGTGTCTCAAAAAGTCTTCCGATGCTGAGGTAGGTATCCCCATCGTTTATCAGAATTGCTTCGTCCATTTTAAGGATAAAAAGTGCCAGAAGTTCTTTAGCCTTATCATAAGAAAGACGTCCTTCCTTTTTGTCTTTCAGATAATAGGGCAGTAAAATCTGGTCCAGTCTTCCGAATGATATTGCATTTTCAAAAGATTCGATGCAAACACCTATCTGCAGAAGCATCATACTCTGGAGTGCTTCATGGTAGTTTCGTGCCGGGTTTTTGGGGACATGTCTGCAAATTGAAGCCATTTCTTCCAGTTCTTTTTGTCGTTTCGGGTCTTGTTCTTTTGCGGCCAGATTTAAAAGAGTATCTGCGTAACGCTCTGCAAAGGCTTCAAGGCTCTTCAGACCGATAACAGCGCCATCGTAAAAGTCCTGATTATTTTCCGGCTTTTCTTTTTTCATCAGTTCAATTTCTTTAATGATACCTGTCGTACCGAGTTCCAGAATTCTCTCAAAATTTACAATAAAATGGGCAATTGCGGCCATATTATTATTAAACCCCGTGCTCATGTCGGAGGCATGTGCAACAGTCTTCATTAAAACTGATATCGAGGTGTTTACTTTTTTTAGAAGCGAGTGTCTTATCCAGAATGGTAGTATTTTAAAATAAAAGCTGAGTTTGTCCTTTAAAGAGATCTGAAAAGAGACCGGTGTCTGACGATTTAACTGGTGGATGATTGATACGAACATAACCCCAAAGTGTTCTTCCCACAACTGACCGCCAACTCTTTTGGACGTAAAATTCCCCACAAGGAGCTCATTTGGATAGACAATAACGTCCTTGTTTTTTAAAACATAGGAGAGTCGCTCTGCCCGGTGAACCGGGTTCGGTTTTTTAAACCCGTTCTTTTTATAGAATTTTGTTTTTAGTTTCGAGACTTCAAGGCATAAATGATAGTCACTTTCTCTGATATCGTTCTGAATGTCGTAAACGCGGTCAGTAAAAACAGCTTTGCCTGTAAACGATTCAAGGTCAAAGCATTCGGCTTTAATATCATAGGACCTGAACAATGCAATTCTGCTTTTAATGGCAGCAAGGCTTTGATCCGGTGAAATGTTTAATAAAGCCTGAACAAGGCTAAGGTCTTTAGCTTTTTCTTCATACATGTTGTGATATTTCAGGAGCTCGATTGTGTGGTAATTAATTGATTTAAGGAAATCCGCGGCTGCCTCGATGCTACTGTCTGAGTCATTTAAGCCAGGCACTACGACCATTCGGAATTTTATATTTGCGTTTAAATCAAGGAGGACCCTTATATTGCTTTGAATTAATTTGCTGTTCTGATTTGTAAGTTTTTTATGACAGGTTTCATCGCCGAGAACCTTCAGATCCACAAGAAACAGATCCACATAGGGTGCGACCTTGAGAAGATTTTCTTCCGGTATATGAAGTGCTGTTTCTACTGAGATATGAATCGCTTCTTTTTTTAATAATGACAGGAGTGTTATCAGGCTATCAGGGTCTTGAAGTAACGGGTCGCCGCCACTCAATGTTACGCCGCCACCTGTTTTAAAATAGTATTCTTTATCTCTTGAAATTACTTCCATGATATCTGCAACAGAATAATGTCCGTCCGGTGCAATATCAGATTGCAGTGACTGAGCCTCTGGATTCTGGCACCAGACACATTTTAAGGCGCATCCCTGAAAAAAAATGGTTGTACGAATACCAGGCCCGTCATGAACACAGCTTCGCTGAACATTCATAACTTTCAGTTTATCCGTCTCTGAGTCTTTTTTCTCATTTGCAACTGGATTATTGCCGGTCTCTTTCAGAGGTTGACTCTTGTGAATTGTCTCCATTTTAACTCCTTATAACGTTATTTTTTTTCCCGGGCATAGTCTCTTGTTTCTTTTTTGCATAACAGTATAAAGAGCAAATTGGGTGCCAATCTGCCTGTCGGATGTAAAGTGTAATAAATATAGAGTGTTGTATGGCTAAGGGGGGGCGTTAACCCCTTCAACTGATGTTGCAGGGTTCGGTGGTATAAATGACGAAAAACTTAGGCGGCCTCAATAATAAATAGCCTTTTCCTTTTCCAAGAGATGTCAACTTGTGAGTTGTTATTTTTTTGTAATGCAATATTTGTTGCAGGGGTATGTCGAGGTCTAATGTGTTATTTTCGTCCCCATAAGACATGTTGAATAAATGTCGGTTTATGATTTACAGTTTGGTGTTAATATTTTTTTATAAATATTTATAAGTGGGGGGGAATTATTTTGAAAAAAGAGGGGAAGAAGGCAGTCACTACGTTCAGGTCACTTGGATTCAATGTGAGATCCCCTCAGATTTGACCTGATTTGGTGGTATTGATATAATGCCCGGAGCCGATAGTCAATAATTATTTTAAATTATGATGTATTCGTAAAAAGTATTAGAGATGGCTAAGGAAAAGGGCCCATATACAAGATTTAGTGTCTGGCCAGGCTTGATATGGTACGTCAAAAGTCTGGATAGGGACTAAAGCGCAGTAGATGGGACTTTTTACGACGCCATCAAATTATCACTATAAACTATACTTATGCTGAGTTATAAATTCCTCAGCATTGCTTTAGCCATTTGAAATTCTGCAAAATGTCTGACATCGGTTTTTACACATTTTTTAAAAAATGTTTTTGCAAGTTTGTCTTTTTTTTTCATCAGGTAGTACTCACCGATGTAGTAGTTGACCTCGCACTTCATTTTTTTGTCATTTTCCAATGAGTTATCTTTTGTTAAAGCAATACACTCAGCAGCGGATTCTTTTTCCAGGAATAAGTCGATAATAAAATCAATCCAGTCATTTTGAGCTGTTTGAGGTGTAAAATCCTTGAGCAGATTTGCTTCTCCCAGTTGCCCGTGGCTGGCAGCAATATGGCGAAACAGGTAATAATAACGGTTATCCGGATGCATTTCTATTGTTTTATTAAAGTCAGAAACAGCTTTAGCGTATTCTTTACGTATTAGAAACAGTTTACCTCTGTCGAAATATGCGTTGTTCTCCTTTGAGTTAAGTTTGATCGATTTATTAAAATCCTTGAAGGCTTTGTTAAATTTCCCCTGAACGCAATAGTTGCTACCTCTGGCTAAAAAGAAAGAACATATTTCAGGTGCGAGCTTTATCGCTTTGCTATAGCAGGTCGTAGATTTGGTATACTGCTTGAGGGTTTTGTATAAAAGCCCCTTGCCTGCATAAACATAGGGATTTTGTGGATAAAGTATAAGTGCCTTGTTGTATTCAGTCTCAGCTTTTTTGAATTGTTTATTTAAGCGGTAGGTGTGACCCCGGTTATTAAAAATGCTGCTGACTGCCGAAACGGATGGTTTATATCGCAGAGCTGTATTAAACATCTCAAGAGCCTTATCGTAATCGGTTTTAAAACCATGGAGACGGCCTTTTCCCACATGCGCTGGGATAGAGTCCGGGGCCGTTGCCAGTACCTTGTTATACTCAGCAGCTGCGTCCTCATATTTCCCTGTTTCGGCAAATATATGTCCCTTCTGATTGTATAATCCAATTTTATCGAATGAGTTGAATATCTGATCTTTCTGGTCGTAAATGATACTTTTATCAGATGAATATAATGAAATGGCTTTATCGATATTGGTCATTGCCATGCCAAACTGCCTGAGATAACAGTATGCCCTTGCTTTGCTGTAAAAGACATAAAAATCATCCGGTATTAATTCAGCCGCCGAGTTAAAGTCTGTTAGGGCTTCGTTATATTTATGGTGGAGGGTTAAGAGTATGCCCCTTTCAATATAGGTGATTGCATTTCCGGGCTTTAAATCTCCTGCCTTTTCAAGCCGGGCAATCCTGTCATCATATCGTTTCTTTTTTTTCCAGGTAAAGTCCCTGCCGTTTATATGAAAATAATACCCCGGCAGCTGTCTGTACGTCCTTTTGAAATCTGCGATTGCCTTTTTATCATTGTTGATATTTTCATAACAAAGTCCTCTTAGAAAGTATGCAGATACAGGATTGTATAATTTTGAAGCGCCTGTTGTAAAGTCATCGATGGCCTTCTCAAACTGGCCTGAACTATAATAAGCTTCCCCTCTGTAAATATAGTGGAACCCTTCATGGGGTTGCTTTTTAATAGTCTTGCTTAATTCAGCAACTGCTTCCTTATATTCCTTATTCTGGAGATGGATCTCTCCCTTACTGTAAAGACTGTTTTCAAGGTCTGAATCATCAATAGCCTGAAGGGCGTAACATGAACTGATTAAGGTATGAAAAACCAGATACCGAAGCAATAGTATTCTTACAGTGAGTAACAGAGGGCGTGATAACATAGCAAAATAAATCCGAAAATATTGAAAGTTTTATTACTAAACGGGTAATGTTTTACTTTAAATTAAAATGGCTTGATATAACGATAATGAATGATCGTCAATATCTTTTTATAGTGATTGTGCTGAAAATAGATGATGTGCTGTAATAATGCTTAACTGCAGCAGGTAAAAACTATACTGACACCTGCGCGGAAAATAAATTTACATTTCACTAACGGTAAGTTATCATTAATAATTATCAACGCCTACCTATCATATACAACCTCAGGGTGATCTAATGAATAATAATAAAGAGCAGAAAGATTATAAAGAACTTGAAAAGCTGTATGACCTTTTTGAAGCAGGGGCGTTTGATACTGTTTTAAAAGAGGCCGTGAAGTTTGTTGATTCAGAATTTTTTGAAATATCAACAGGCGCATTACGGATTATTGCCCTGTCATATTTAAGGCAGAAGATGTTTAAAGAAGCAGTCCCCTTTTTTGAAAAAGCGGCAGCGTTATCAGAAGATTCTAATGACTACTTTGATATCGTCATTTCAGCAACATTGTCAGGCGATATTGAAAAGGGGAAGGCAGCTTTTGAACAGGCAATAAAGCGTGAACTGGAAAAAGCCCCGGAAGAAATGCCTGCAACGCCCTTTTTAAGGTTCTATTATGCCTGTTCCCTGAGGGATATAGGTGAATTCCAGCTCGCCTTTGAGCAAATCGAGAAACTAAGGCCTGTATATGAGCATCTTCAGATTACAGATACCCATTATGTCTTTACAAGCGGAGCCCCTTATTTTTCAGATGTTATGGACGTTGCATTCGATGTCTTTAAAGCCTTTGGTAAGGATTTTGACGCTGAAGCATGGCTGACAGATCTTTCAAAATATCTGGATTCAGAGGGGCAGGCGTATATTAGCGATATAAAGAAAATGCTGTTGGGGTAAATTATCAGGCATCAGGTTTCTGCCATGGCGTAACTATATGTCGCTCTTTCTTTTGTATTTAAAACAGGCAGAGCGCCAGCGTATACATTTTCTGCATTCCGGCTCCTGACTTCCGGATTCTTTTTTTCAATTTATTTATAAACAACAGTTCTGTTTCGTCCTTCATTTTTTGCCAGATAAAGACAATTGTCCGCCCGTTTAATCACTTCATCAATATCCTTGATCTCTGACGTGCAGCCTGCAACACCTATACTGACAGTAAAGGTTATAGTCCCATCTTCAGGTGTTGATATTTTCAGGGTCTCAATTCGGGTCCGAAGTTTTTCCGCTACGATATAAGCCTGATCTATGCTGGTTTCTGGTAGTGCTATTATAAATTCTTCGCCGCCATATCTTGAGATTGTATCAGTGGAGCGAACTGTCTGCCTCATGGCTTCGGTCAGTTTTATCAGAACCCGATCGCCGTTATCATGGCCGTGGTTGTCATTAATCTGTTTAAAGTGATCTATGTCAAAAAGCAGGAAGGACAATTCGTGCTGATGTCTTTTTGATAATTTTAATTCATTTCTGCTGATTTCATAAAATTCCCGACGGTTTAAAAGACCTGTAAGTGAATCTGTTTTTGCAAGAACATTCAACTGCTGTTCTTTTCTAACTATCTGCCTGTTAAAAAACTGCAGGATAAAAAGAAGTGTGACATTAATAACAAGGATATGGATAATAAATATGAACCTGTAAAATGCAGGTGATATATTTACAGGAAATAGAATAAAATTCTGTCCAAACAATTCGCCTGTAAAAAAGAAGAGTATCGAGACGACACTGATAGTAATTTTGTGTATATGATTCTTATACTCAAAGATAAGAAAGGCAAGAGGGCCGGCGATCAAAAAGAAAAAATAGTGGCCACCATCTTTTGAGAAAAATAGTGTCGGAAGGATCAGTAATTGCAGCATGGCTATGGATAATAAAAAGGTTTTTGCCGTTTTTATATAGCCTTTTCCCAGAAGCAGAAAATAACTGAAATAGAAAAAAAGAAATACGATATCACCCAGTGCCATCAGGGCTGATTGCATAACAAATAAATGTAGGAATGCATATACAGTTGTGACGAAAGGCGCAATTATACCAATCAGGTTTGCAACGCGGATTCGTTGAATATCTTCATTTCTAAGATTATAAGTGCCGTAATTAATTATGTGCTTAAATTTCAACCTCTGTTTTCCTTAAAATGTGAATTTCTCATCCAGAATTGAGTGTTAAAAAATTTTCAAATCCGGTCCGATTACAACTCTAACTGAAAACTAACGTTATCATATTCAAAGGTTTTATTATAGGCTTTTGGATTTCAACGGTGGTATCCGAACTGTCTTTTCGAAATGTAAGTTCTTATATTTTAAATGATTTTAGTGCGATTTGTCAAGTAACGTACGAATTTGATATTTTTTTATAACGACTTGCAGAGAGTCAGTAGATTTACAGTCCTTTAAAGGACGATTCAG
>JQIA01001551.1_pt1 | contig 12353 bp, 9 predicted proteins | sample 811431 | NCBI WGS metagenome assembly JQIA01 (sample SAMN02998118, study PRJNA258478) | marine sediment metagenome | biome: marine; feature: seafloor; material: sediment; isolation source: oil-polluted sediment collected from 3 locations (0.5 km, 0.7 km and 0.9 km)... | place: USA: Gulf of Mexico ... | reverse complement strand
CAGCTTGATGAGGTGATACCGGAGTTAACCAAACGTATGGAGCAAGCGGTTAATCTGGATGTGCCTTTGATTGTGGATGTAGGTATTGGTGATAACTGGGAGCAGGCTCACTAAATCAGAAATGAACAAGTTAATGGATTTTAAGCGATGTTAGAAACACTAAGCACCTATATATCTGCAATTAACGGAGTGGTTTGGGGGCCGGTAATGCTGGTTCTGATTCTTGGAACCGGGTCTTATCTGATGCTTGGGTTACGAGCCATGCCTCTGCAGAAGCTTGGTTACGGCTTTCGTATGTTATGGCGTGGCCGCAAAGCGCAGGGTAAGGGTGATGTAAGCCCGTTTAATGCGCTAATGACATCGCTGGCCGCAACTATCGGTACGGGTAATATCGCCGGTGTCGCGACAGCTATCGCGTTGGGTGGGCCGGGTGCGTTGTTTTGGATGTGGTGTACCGCGTTGGTCGGCATGGCCACCAAATACGCGGAGGCGGTGTTTGCCGTGCACTATCGGGAAACCGATGAAAACGGCGATCATGTCGGTGGGCCGATGTATTACATCAAAAATGGGCTTGGCCCAAAATGGGCATGGTTAGCGACGATGTTTGCAGTATTTGGCGCGCTGGCGGGTTTTGGTATTGGTAATACCGTGCAGTCCAACTCCGTTGCAGATGTACTTTCTAGTACCTTTGGATTCTCCCGCAGCATTACCGGTCTGGTAATGGCGGCATTAGTCGGTGTGGTTTTGTTGGGCGGTATACGCCGTATCGCGGGTGTTGCGGGTCGGCTGGTTCCAATAATGGGCATGTTCTACCTTGTCGCTTGCATGTTTGCTCTGGCGACACAGTTTGACAAAATCCCCGGAGTACTTGATTTGGTATTTACCCACGCCTTTTCACCGACCGCAGCGACAGGTGGTTTTGCAGGGGCATCAGTTTGGGCGGCAATCCGTTTTGGTGTCGCTCGAGGTGTTTTCTCAAATGAAGCAGGACTTGGCAGTGCCCCCATCGCTCATGCGGCTGCCGCGACGGATCAGCCGGTGCAGCAGGGTTTGATTGCTATGCTCGGTACGTTTATCGATACCATCATCATCTGTAGTTTGACTGGGTTGGTGATTCTGTCATCGGGAGCTTGGGAGTCCGGAGCCACCGGCGCAACCCTGTCGTCCACTGCATTTGAAACGATACTGCCTGGCTTTGGTGGCTATTTGGTGGCTATCGGATTAGCGGTGTTTGCCTTCAGTACGATACTGGGCTGGAGTTTTTACAGCGAAAAATGTGTGGAATATTTAATCGGCGTAAAAGCCATTATGCCGTTCCGGGTACTTTGGGTGGTTGCGGTTTTTGTGGGTGCGATAATGGAGCTGGATTTTGTCTGGTTGGTCGCGGATACGCTAAATGCACTGATGGCATTGCCCAACCTGATTGCGTTGTTACTGTTAAGTCCGGTGTTGTTTAAGCTAACCCGAGCCTACTTTAAACAGAAAGAGCAAGCAGAAATAGAGTGATAAAAGTTAAGGGCTTATTAGTCTTTAACTTTTTCTATTAGCTCGGCGCTTTTTTCTTTCATCGATTCAAGCAGATCGCTGCTGGTTTCCTTCGTGCTATCGCCTATGGATTCGGCGGCATCGGAAGCTCCATCCTTTGCGTCATCAATCGCATCGCGCGCTTTATCGGAAAGTTCTGAGATCGCGTTTTTGCTTGTCTCGGCAGCTTCTTCGCAGCCAGCTAAAGAAAAAATAGCAACGGCAAGAAGAGCGATTAGCTTTTTCATGAATGAGACCCTAGTGCCGCCTGCTTAGTCAGTATCCCGCTGAAATACCAGGGGGATACTGATGATTGCCGTCGGCTAGCTACGTTTGTCTAGCGGAGTGAAGTCACGTGCGGGTTCGCCGGTGTATAGCTGACGAGGGCGACCAATTTTGTAGCTATTGCTGATCATTTCCTGCCAATGTGAGATCCAGCCAGCGGTGCGTGCTAGTGCAAAAATCACAGTAAACATACTGGTCGGAATACCGATCGCTTTCAGAATAATGCCTGAGTAGAAATCAACGTTCGGGAATAGCTTTTTGTCGATGAAGTAAGGATCTTTAAGGGCGATCTCTTCCAGCTTCATTGCCAGTTCAAGCTGAGGATCAGAGATGCCGAGCTCTTTTAATACTTCGTGGCAAGATTCGCGCATAACCGTCGCACGCGGATCGAAGTTTTTGTATACCCGGTGACCAAAACCCATTAGCAAAAATGGATCGTTCTTATCTTTAGCTTTCTCAATGTACTCGGGAATGTTCTCTACCGAGCCAATTTCATCGAGCATATCCAGAACCGCTTCGTTTGCGCCGCCGTGGGCAGGACCCCAAAGTGCTGCGATACCCGCTGCGATACAAGCAAATGGGTTAGCGCCGGTTGAGCCAGCTAATCGAACGGTTGAAGTGGATGCATTTTGTTCGTGGTCTGCATGCAGGATAAAGATTTTATCCATCGCTTTGGCGACCACCGGATTAACCGGCGTATCGTCACAGGGTGTGCCGAACATCATGTGCAGGAAGTTTTCTGCAAAATCGAGATCGTTTTTTGGGTACATGAACGGTTGCCCGATCGAGTACTTGTAACACATGGCTGCCAAGGTAGGCATCTTCGCGATCAAACGGAAAGCGGAGATTTCACGATGGCGCTCTTCGGTGATATCGAGAGAATCGTGATAAAAAGCAGACAATGCGCCAACCACACCACACATGATGGCCATTGGGTGGGCATCTCTTCGGAAGCCGGTGAAGAAGTCAGAAATCTGCTCGTTCACCATAGTGTGGTTTTTTACGGTGTTAACAAATTTCTCTTTCTGCTCAGCGTTTGGTAGTTCGCCATTTAATAGCAGGTAGCAAATTTCTAGATAATCTGATTCGGCAGCCAGTTGGCCAATCGGATAACCGCGGTGTAATAAAATGCCTTTGCCGCCATCGATATAGGTGATTTTTGACTCGCAGGCAGCGGTCGATACGAATCCGGGATCGTAGGTAAAGTAGCCGGCTTGAACCAGGCCGCGTACATCAATGACGTCTGGACCTTCGGTGCCTTTATGGATCGGCAGTTCAACCGGGTCACTGAGATTACTTAGATGTAGTAGGGCTTTATCATCGGCCATGGGGGGCTCCTGTTTCAAAATTCATATACGAGTTCGGCGGGACACTATAAAAGCAGCGTAGTATTTGTCAATTAATACACCGCTATTTATCAGGGTGAAGCGCTATTGTTGTCCAATTATAGACGGATGTTCAAAGCTGGTGCTGTTGATATGGTTTTTGCGATAAATCGGTGCGCGAATTGGCCTATAGTTTTACCCCCTAGAAAAGTGGATAAGCTAGGCGAGCCGCCGTTGTAATTCCGAAATTGAACACCTATACTCGCGACCCATAAGGGTTGGAGCAAATTTTTCATTGCTTGAACAGGCTGTATAAACACTGTTCTAATCTGCTTACTATTTCTATTTTATTGTTTGCGAGGGTCGTTGTGGATAACAAAAGACCGGTGTATTTGGATGTAAATCCAATCAATATGCCCTTGACCGCCGTCACTTCTATTTTGCATAGAATTTCAGGCATTGTGCTATTTGTCGGCAGCGCTATATTGCTTTGCATTCTGGCTTGTTCATTGGAGTCCGCTAAGGGATTTGATGACACAGTAGTATTGATGCAAAACGGCCTGATGAAATTTGTAGTGTGGGGCATTGTTTCTGCATTGCTCTACCATCTGGTGGCTGGTGTGCGTCACCTGCTGATGGATTTCGGTATCGGTGAAGAGCTCGAAACAGCGCTGATGGGTTCTAAGGTTATATTGGTGGTTTCTGCAGTATTGATTGCTTTGGCAGGAGTTTGGATATGGTAACTAGTGTCACAAATCTTGGTAAAAATGGTGTTTCCGATTGGATAATGCAGCGTGTAAGTGCAGTCATACTGGCGGCCTATACAGTTTTTATTATCGGCTATTTTCTGCTTCATCCTGATCTTACCTATACCCAATGGTCTGGTTTGTTTGAAACTACCTGGGTACGAATTTTTTCTTTGTTATCACTGATTTCTCTGGGTGCTCATGCCTGGGTGGGTTTGTGGACTGTTTCGACCGATTACATTAAACCTACTGGGCTGCGTTTTGCATTTCAGGCAGTGGTTGTAACGGCGATCTTTGTTTATGTGGTCTGGGGATTCCAGATTCTTTGGGGCCTTTAAGGCTGCCAAATTGGCTTAAAAAACAGGTTATAAAATGGCGCAAATACCTACTCTGACGTTTGATGCGATTATTGTTGGTGGTGGCGGAGCCGGAATGCAATCCGGAATCCAGCTGTCCCAATCAGGCTATAAAACGGCGGTTATCTCCAAGGTTTTCCCAACTCGATCTCATACGGTCTCTGCGCAAGGTGGTATCACCTGTGCGATTCAAAGTGACGACCCAAATGATGATTGGCGTTGGCATATGTACGATACCGTCAAAGGTTCCGATTATATCGGTGACCAAGACGCGATCGAGTACATGTGTAGTGTTGGCCCTCAGAGTGTGTATGAGCTAGAGCACATGGGTATGCCGTTTTCCCGTACCGAAGAAGGGCGCATCTACCAGCGTCCTTTTGGTGGTCAGTCTAAAGATTTTGGAAAAGGCGGGCAGGCAGCACGAACCTGTGCGGCGGCGGATCGAACCGGTCACGCGCTTCTTCATACCCTATATCAGGCAAACCTCAAAAACGATACGGTGTTTTTGAACGAATGGTATGCCGTAGATATTGTAAAAAATTCCGCAGGAGTAGTGGTGGGTGTAACCGCCATCTGCATGGAAACCGGTGAAGTTTTTTACATTAAAGCAAAAGCGACAATATTGGCGACTGGTGGTGCTGGGCGAATTTTCCAGACCACAACCAATGCGTTGATTAATACCGGTGATGGATTAGGCATGTCGCTACGTGCTGGCTTCCCGGTTCAGGATATTGAAATGTGGCAGTTCCACCCTACCGGTATTGCCGGAGCGGGTGTATTGGTTACTGAAGGTTGTCGCGGTGAAGGCGGCTATCTAGTCAATAAAGACGGCGAGCGTTTTATGGAGCGTTACGCGCCAAACGCCAAAGACCTTGCAGGTCGGGACGTTGTTGCTCGTTCGATGGTGATAGAAATTCTTGAAGGTCGTGGCGCTGGCCCAAAAGGCGATCACGTCTATTTGAAGCTGGATCACCTTGGCCCAGAAGTATTAAACAAACGCCTGCCGGGTATTGTTGAGCTGTCGAAAACCTTCGCTCATGTTGATCCGGCAAAAGATCTAGTGCCGGTAGTTCCAACCGCACATTATATGATGGGTGGAATACCAACCAATATTGACGGTCAGGCATTAACGATCGGCGCAAATGGCGAAGAAAGTGTTATTCCTGGCTTGTATGCCGCAGGCGAAGTGGCTTGTGTTTCGGTGCATGGCGCGAATCGCCTTGGCGGAAACTCGTTGCTTGATTTGGTTGTATTTGGCCGCTCTGCAGGTTTGCATGTGGTTGAGACGCTTAAGCAAGGCGTAGAGCACGACGATGCAAACAGTGATGACATCGATGCGGGTATGACGCGTTTGAATCGCTGGAATGGATCAAACGGTGGCGAAAGTATTCATGCGCTTAAGGAAGATTTGCAGCGAGTGATGCAAAACTACTTCGGTGTATTCCGTAAAGAAGAGCTTATGCTTAAAGGTGTAGTCGAGCTTCAGGAGTTGCGCGAACGGATCTCCAAAGCACACCTGAGCGATAAAACTTCTGCGTTTAATACCGCGCGTATTGAAGCGTTAGAGCTCGATAATTTGCTTGAAGTGGCGGAAGCTACCGCGATTGCAGCGGAGTGCCGCAAAGAGAGCCGTGGTGCCCACGCACGTGATGATTACCAAGACCGTGATGATGAAAACTGGCTTGCGCACTCCATCTATTATCCTGGCGATAAGCGGGTCGGTAAGCGTGACGTGAACTTCAAGCCAAAAACGGTTGAACCATTCGAACCAAAAGTAAGAACATATTAGTAGGCGGGCTCAAGCAGGTTTTAGACTTGCTAAGCATTCTCGTTTTAATCAGGTAATAAAGGTTAGTTAAAAAATGCAGATCAGCCTCTATCGGTACAACCCTGAAACCGATTCTGAACCTTATATGCAAAACATCGATCTTGAAATCCCGGAAGGGCAAGATTTGATGGTTCTCGATGTGCTTCACCTTTTGAAAGAAAAGGATGCGGGTATTACATTCCGTCGTTCCTGCCGCGAAGGAGTTTGTGGTTCCGATGGTGTGAACATGAATGGCGCAAATGGGTTAGCCTGTGTCACCCCGCTTTCCTCTATCGTGAAAAATAATAAATTGGTACTTCGGCCATTGCCTGGCCTACCGGTTATTCGCGATCTGATTGTTGATATGCAGCCTTTCTATCAGCAATATGAAAAAATAAAACCTTATTTGGTGAATGATACTCCGGCACCTTCTATTGAGCGTTTGCAGACCATTGAAGACCGCGAAAAACTCGATGGACTTTATGAGTGTATTCTGTGTGCTTGCTGCTCATCTGCATGCCCCTCATTTTGGTGGAATCCTGATAAATTTATTGGGCCCTCCGGTCTAATTCAGGCGTACCGTTTTTTGATCGATAGTCGTGATACCGATACTGAAGATCGGCTGGCTAATCTTGATGATCCGTTCAGCGTGTTTCGTTGCCGTGGCATCATGAACTGCGTAACGGTTTGTCCAAAAGGATTAAACCCAACCAGGGCAATTGGCCACATTCGAGGTATGTTGCTCAACCGAGCGATCTAAACAAATTTCATAAGCGATTGCCTTAGCGAGTATCTTTCGTGACGGCTAATTGTGAGCTTGATAGCAAGGCTACTGCCACTCTTTTGATGGTTTGGGTTAATTTAGATTTGTTATTCAAGAAACCGTCTACACTAAGACGAGCAAGTTCGCATGAAGGACGGTTTTTGTAAACGTCCAGTTCGCGAACCGTTGTCTACTAACAGTGTTGCGAGTTTATGCGCAAAAAAGTACAAACTATCAAGGACTAATAAAAAATGCAGCAGGGCATGATGGAGGAGCTGTGGAAAACAGCCCACCTATCCGGTGGAAACGCATCCTACATTGAAGAACTATTCGAGGCTTATTTAAGCGACCCAAACTCCGTTCCGGAGCAGTGGCGAAACTATTTTGACGTTTTGCCAAAAGTGGATAATGTCACCATTCCTGACGTATCCCACGCAACGGTTCGCGATCAGTTTTTGCAGTTGGCGAAAAAAGCCACTGCAGTGGCGGCAGATAAGCAATCCAGTGGTTTTCAGCACGAATTTAAGCAGATCCGCGTTTTACAGCTGATTGATGCTTACCGCAATCGAGGGCATCAAAAAGCAGATCTCGATCCGCTCGATTTGCAGGATCGCCCGGCTATTCCTGATCTTGAGCTAACCTATCACGGCCTCTCTGCCGCTGATCTTGATGGCGGTTTCAAAACTGGATCGGATTCGCTGCTAAATGGTGAAGGCACGCTCCGCGAGATCATCGATAGTCTCGAGCAAACCTATTGCAGTAGCATCGGCGCGGAATACATGCATATCGTCGATAGCGAAGAGACGCTTTGGATACGGCAGCGTATGGAGAGCGTGCACTCGCATCCATCCTATGGTGTTGAAGTTAAAAAGCATCTGCTGGAGCGACTCGGTGCCGCCGAGGGTTTGGAAAAATCCCTCGGTTCAAAATACCCTGGTACAAAACGCTTTGGCTTGGAGGGGGGTGAAAGCCTGATTCCAATGCTTGACGAGCTCATTCAGCGCACCGGCAGTTATGGCGTAAAAGAGATCGTAATTGGCATGGCTCACCGTGGCCGGCTGAACGTATTGGTCAATATACTTGGAAAAAATCCTTCGGAACTGTTTGACGAGTTCGAAGGCGGCCATATGGCCGAAGAAGGCTCCGGTGACGTTAAATATCACCAAGGCTTCTCTTCTAATTTAATGAGCCCCGGTGGTGAAATCCATTTGGCGCTGGCATTTAATCCCTCCCACCTTGAGATCGCTGCCCCTGTAGTAGTGGGTTCAGTCCGTGCTCGTCAAGATCGTCGTAACGACCCTGAGGGCGATCAGGTGATGGCCATTAACATTCACGGTGATGCAGCGGTTGCTGGCCAGGGTGTTGTGATGGAAACCCTGCAGATGTCGCAAATCCGTGGTTTCAAAACCGGCGGAACGGTTCATATTGTCATCAATAACCAGGTTGGCTTTACCATCAGCCGCCAGGACGATGCACGATCAACCGAATATTGCACAGATATCGCGAAGATGGTTCAAGCACCCATCTTTCACGTAAATGGTGATGATCCGGAAGCGGTGTTATTTGTTACGCAGCTTGCGGCGGACTATCGCCGTACGTTTAAGAAAGATGTATTCATCGACATGATCTGCTATCGACGCAGAGGGCACAACGAAGCGGATGAGCCATCAGGCACGCAGCCTTTGATGTATCAGAAAATTAAAAATCAACCGACCACTTTTGCCCTGTATTCGTCTGAATTGATTGAGCAAGGAGCGATCTCTGCTGAAGAGCGGAATCAGCTGGTTGATGAGTATCGTGACAATCTTGATAAAGGAAAGCACGTTGTAAAAAGTTTGATCACCGAGCCGATCATGAAAACAATGGTCGATTGGACGCCCTATCTTGGCGACAAGTATTGGGGTAAAACCGTCGATACGGGTATTGATGCGAAAGCTATTCAGGATTTGGTCAGGAAATTAACTGATATTCCCGACGGTATCGTGCTGCAAGCTCAAGTTTCAAAAATCATTGATGACCGTATTAAAATGGCCGCGGGCGCTATCCCGATCAACTGGGGTTTTGCAGAGACATTAGCCTATGCAACTTTGGTTGATCAGGGTACGCGCGTTCGCCTAATCGGCCAGGATGTTGGCCGGGGTACATTCTCTCACCGGCACGCAGCGCTGCATAATCAGCAAAATGGCGAAACCTACATTCCTCTAGACTCACTCGGTGATCATGCGGCGCCCTTTGATCTCTATGATTCGTTTTTGTCAGAAGAGGCTGTACTTGCATTTGAATACGGCTATGCAACTACCACGCCCAACGCACTAGTGATTTGGGAAGCCCAGTTTGGTGATTTCGCCAACGGCGCGCAGGTGGTGATCGATCAATTTATTACCAGTGGTGAAAATAAATGGGGGCGCGTGTGTGGCCTCACTATGTTATTGCCCCATGGTTATGAAGGTCAGGGGCCAGAGCATTCATCAGCCCGTTTGGAGCGTTATTTGCAGCTGTGTGCTGAGCGAAATATTCAGGTCTGTGTACCTACAACACCGGCTCAGATTTTTCATCTGTTGCGCCAACAAGTCATTCGTCCGCTGCGTAAACCGTTGATTATTATGTCGCCCAAAAGTTTGCTTCGACATAAACAAGCGATTTCAACGCTTGAAGATCTGTCTGACGGTTCGTTTCAGCCTGTCATAGCCGATGAGCTTGAATCGGATGTTTCAGAGGTTCGACGCGTCGTTCTGTGTAGTGGCAAGGTGTATTACGACCTAGGGGATGCGCGCCGTGAAAACGAGCAAAGCGATGTTGCTATCATTCGGGTCGAGCAACTCTATCCGTTCCCGCTGATTGAGCTGCGAACACTTATGCAGCAATACCCAAACCTTGAAGATGTAGTCTGGTGTCAGGAAGAGCCAATGAACCAGGGTGCCTGGTATAGCAGTCAGCACCATATGGTCAAAATTGTTGAGCAAATAAATCCTGTTATGCGCCTTAAGTATGCGGGCCGAGCAGCATCCGCAGCACCGGCTGCCGGATACTTATCGATCCATGTTGAGCAGCAAAATAGGTTAGTAGCCGAAGCGCTCACTATTGAACAGCAGTCTTAAATATATTTACATTAAATTGGTAGAACGTAGTTTATTACCGACACGGTAAAAAAAGGAAAGCCCATGTCTACAGAAATTAAAGCCCCCGTTTTTCCCGAATCCGTTGCTGACGGCGAAATTGCAACCTGGCATAAACAGCCAGGCGAAGCCGTGCTGCGGGATGAATTATTAGTTGATATTGAAACTGATAAAGTCGTACTTGAAGTGGTAGCGCCCGCAGATGGTGTGCTTACCGCAATTGTTAAAGAGCAGGGGGAAGTCATCCTCTCTGGCGAACTAATCGGGCAGTTTGAAGTAGGTGGCGCGGCCAGTGGTGATTCCACACCAGCGCCGGCGGCTCAAGCAGCTGAACCAGTAGCCGAAACAATGCCGCTAAGTCCGGCAGTGCGTAAATTAGTTGATGAAAAGGGATTGGATGCCTCGGTTATTCCAGCGACAGGAAAAGGCGGTCGACTCACCAAAGAAGATGTACAAAAGTATCTTGCGAGTGCGCAGGCCAGCGAATCGCTGCCGGCAGCGACGGCTAAACCTCCCTCGCCAGTTGAAACACCTCAGGAAACCGTGGAAATGGCTGCAGGCACACGCGTAGAGCGTCGCGTGCCGATGACTCGATTACGATCCAGTATCGCCAAACGACTAGTCTCCGTACAACAGAATTCAGCCATGTTGACCACCTTTAACGAGGTCAATATGGAGCCGATAATGAAGCTGAGAAACAAGTACAAAGCTCAGTTTGAAAAATCCCACAACGGCACTCGTCTCGGATTTATGTCCTTTTTCGTACAGGCTTCTGTTGAGGCACTAAAACTGTACCCGGAAGTGAATGCATCGATAGACGGTAGCGACGTGGTTTATCACGGCTACCAAGACATGGGCGTTGCGGTATCCACCGATCGTGGCCTTGTAGTTCCTGTTCTGCGGGATGCTCATCTTATGGGTATGGCTGAAATTGAAGCGAAAATTAACATCTACGGCAAAAAAGCACGAGATAACAAGCTGACAATGGAAGAGATGCAGGGCGGCACTTTCACTATTTCTAATGGTGGTGTGTTTGGTTCGCTACTTTCTACGCCGATTCTTAATCCGCCTCAGACAGCCATTCTTGGAATGCATAAAATTCAAGATCGAGCGATGGTTGTTGATGGTGAAATTGTCGTGCAACCGATGATGTATCTTGCGCTTTCCTATGATCACCGAATGATTGATGGAAAAGTAGCGGTACAATTTTTGGTTACGATTAAAGACTTCCTTGAAGATCCTGCTCGTATCTTGCTGAAGGTATAACCCAATGCCGCTTCGGCGGCATTTCTAAAAATATTTAGGATATCTCTTATGTCAGAAAAATTTGATGTCATTGTGATTGGGTCTGGCCCAGCCGGTTACGTCGGTGCGATCAAATGCGCACAGCTGGGGTTGAAAACAGCCTGTGTTGAAATGGAAGGCGCTGAAGCACCCTCATTGGGCGGAACTTGCCTAAACGTTGGTTGTATCCCATCCAAGGCGTTATTGGAGTCATCTCATAAATTCTACGAGACCAATAAGGATCTCGCCACGCATGGTATTAATACCGGTGACGTGACGATGGACGTGCCCGCGATGATGGGCCGCAAGGATAAAATCGTAAAAGGCCTGACTGATGGCGTTGCCATGCTGTTTAAAGCGAACGGCGTTACTAGCCTGCATGGCCGTGGAAAGTTATTGGCCGGGAAAAAAGTTGAAGTCACCGACGCGGCGGGCAATGCCACCGAATACGAAGCGGAAAATGTGATTTTAGCTGCGGGCTCTCATTCCGTAGAAATTCCACCAGCCCCGCTCACTGACGATTTGATTGTTGATTCGACCGGCGCTCTCGAGTTTCAGGAAACACCGAAACGATTAGGCGTCATCGGCGCAGGAGTCATCGGTTTAGAGCTTGGAAGCGTATGGAATTACCTCGGTTCTGAGGTAGTGATTTTAGAAGCTCAAGATCGCTTCTTACCCATGGCTGACCAACGCATGGCCAAAGAAGCGAACAAGATCATGTCGCGTCAGGGCCTTGATATTCGCCTTGGCGCACGGGTAATGGCCACTGAAATTAAAGGGAATGAAGTTGTTGTCTCGTTCCAAGATGCGAAAGGTGACCAGGAGCTGGTTGTCGATAAATTGATTGTCGCGGTTGGTCGTAGCCCATCAACAGATGGCCTGGTTGCTCCGGATGCAGGCATTACGCTCGATGAGCGCGGCTGTATTTTTGTAAATGATTATTGTGAAACCGATGTCCCAGGGGTTTATGCGGTTGGCGATATCGTTCGGGGGCCAATGCTTGCGCATAAAGGCTCTGAAGAAGGGATTATGGTTGCCGAGCGGATTTGTGGTCACAAGTCACAGGTTAATTTTGACACTATTCCCTCCGTGATTTACACCCACCCAGAGCTTGCTTGGGCCGGTAAAACAGAAGAAGAAGTTAAAG
>JQIA01001550.1_pt1 | contig 12354 bp, 4 predicted proteins | sample 811431 | NCBI WGS metagenome assembly JQIA01 (sample SAMN02998118, study PRJNA258478) | marine sediment metagenome | biome: marine; feature: seafloor; material: sediment; isolation source: oil-polluted sediment collected from 3 locations (0.5 km, 0.7 km and 0.9 km)... | place: USA: Gulf of Mexico ... | reverse complement strand
CTATATTGGGTGTTGGTGCAATATCTTTATAAATTCCACCATAAGCACTTATTGCTTGTGTAGTTAAATCATCTGCCATAATAAAAATGACATTTGGTCTTTCTTTTACAATCTTATTTTGTGCAATTTTATCAATGGTTTTGTTACCACAGTAGGAAAGAGCTAGTAAAGTAACTGTTACGATTAAAATTGTGGGGATATATTTTTTTAGTTTTATCATCTTATTCTTCTAATTTTATGTATTCCATTGATGTCAAAACCACCTCTTTCAAGTCTTCTGAAGATGAAGAATTACCCGTCATAATGGTAAATTCTCCTGGTTCAACAACATAATTGTAGTCTTTGTCATACATCGCTAAACTACTTGCCGTTATTTTCAAGGAAACTAATTTAGATTCACCTGGTTTTAGTGAAATTCTTTTATATGCTTTTAGTTCTTTTACTGGTCTTGTAAATGAGCTTATATTATCTCTTATATATAATTGTACAATTTCATCTCCTGCTACTTCTCCAATATTTGTAACTTTTACTTTGACAGCAATAACATCGTCCTTATTTGTGAAAATTTCTTTTGATAAAATTGGTTTTTCAAAATGGAATTTTGTGTAACTTAAACCATAACCAAAGGGATAAAGTGGGGTTTTGAGTTCTGTGTTATATCTATGGATATAATTGGTAGGTTTATGATTGTAAACCATTTGAAGTTGACCTACAGATCTTGGAATTGTTAAAGGTAATTTTCCTGAAGGATTAATTTCCCCAAACAAAATTTCTGCAGTTGCTTGTCCTGCAAAAGCACCAGTTTCCCAAGTGTTAAGAACTGCAACGGCGTTTTCTTCTAAAATAGGTTCTGCAATTGGACTTCCGCTTACATAAACTACAATTACAGGTTTACCTGTTGCTAACATTTTGTTAGCTAAATTCATCTGATTTCCAGACAGTTTTAAAGTTGCTCTATCAACATTCTCACCAGTAGTTTTTCTTCTAGCATCGTGACGAAAAGAATTTTCACCCAAAACTAAAACAATTAAATCTGCTTGTTTTGCTTGTTTTTCTGCTTGAAGAATTTTAGATTTTGTTATTTCTTTTGAACGATTACCTGAATCGTAATAATCTATTTTGTAGTCATATTTTTTTCCAAAGTCGGAGATCCCTTCCAACATTGTAATAATATTTTCTTCAGGTTGTGGTTTTACCCAATCTCCTAAAGTTGTATGGTTGTTTGCATTTGGACCTGTAATAAAAATAGTTTTTCCTTTTCCTTTTTTAGAAATAGGTAAAAAACTAGTATTGTTTTGTTGCAAAATAATTCCTTTTCTAGCTTGCTCTAAAGCTGTATTTTGATGTGCTTTTGTAAAGTTAATTTTTTGAACGTTTTCTATATCTACAAAAGGATTTTCAAACAAACCTAACTTAAACTTTGCTTCTAAAATTTTGTAGCAAGCATCGTTAACTCTTTGTTCAGAAACTTTACCTTCTTTAATAAGTTCTAACAGATGTTCATCAAAAAAAGGACCATGCATATTCATATCCATACCTGCATTTACAGAAAACTCAATAGCTTGTTTAAAATCTTTTGCTACATGATGCCAATTTGCAATTCTAGAAATATCATTCCAATCGCTAACATAAAAACCATCAAAATTCCATCGATTTCTCATAACATCTGTCATCATAAAAGAATCCATATGTCCTGGTAAACCTGCAACTTCGTTATGAGCTGTCATAATTGAAAAAATATTTGCTTCTTTTACAGCACGTTTATAAGGTGGCAAGAATATTTCGAACAATGTTCTTTTAGAAACATCCGTTGGAGCAGCATTTAAACCATTTATAGAAGAACTGCCTGCAATTAAATGCTTAGCACATGCAATTACATTCTCTTCTCCGTTAAAATCATCAGATTGTAAACCTTTTATTGTTGCAACGCCCATACTCCCAACTAAGAAAGAATCCTCTCCAAAAGTTTCTCCTGTTCTTCCCCATCTCGGGTCTCTTAAAACATCAATATTTGGTGTAAAAGACCAATGCATTCCATTTGCTCTCATTTCTAACGCAGTTTGCCTGCTACTTTCTTGAATTAATTCATCAGAAAATGTTGCTGCTTGTGATATAGGAGAAGGGTATATTGTAGCTCCTCTTACTAATCCGTTTCCATGAATTGCATCAATACCAATTAATAATGGAATTTTTAAAGGAGATTCTAAAGCTAGCTTTTGTAAATAATTAGCTTCTTCTGCAGTTACTACGTGAAGAAAGGAACCTGTTCTACCTTCCGTAATTCTTTTAGCAATACTGTCACTATTTAGACCAGGATAAAAACCTTGGGCATCATTTCTATCTAACTCTTTTTTTGAAAGCTTTGTTTCTGCTTCTTTCATATGCTCTAATCCTACATATTGACACATTTGATATACTTTATCTTCAATGGTCATTCTAGACATTAGATCATCTACTCTTTTTTCAATAGTTTGAGTTTTATCTAAATATATTATACTACTAGAATCACTTGTTTCTTTAGAAGAACAAGAAGATAACAGTATCGTAATTAAAATTACTTGTAATAATATTTTATCTAACATCAGGTAAAAAAAGGAATTTGAAAGAGAAGTCTAATTAAAAGGGAATTAGACTTCTCTAAATTATTTGTTTTAGTATCCTGGATTTTGGTCAGTACCAGATATTTTTTGATTTGTATCTATTTCTACACTAGGAATAGGGAAAAGCATTACTTTGTTATTATCTGGATATGTAATATCAAAACCTTTGTCGTTTCTTGTATTATGAACATCTATATAGTTCGTTTTAAAGAAATCATAACCTCTTCTATGACCTACAAAAAAATCTTGTCCTTCAGCTAATAATTCATAGTGATATTCTTTCATTATAGCCCCTCTAAAATCAACCTGACTTAAACCAGACCAATTTGCTGGCTCTGCACTTGAAGCAGTATTTCTTGCTCTTGTCAAAACCTCATTTACATACGTATATGCATTTGCAGGACCATTTAACTCATTTTCAATTTCTGCTAGCATAAGCAATAAGTCTGCATAACGATAGTGTACGTAGTTAAAATTATTTGCATCCGTTGTAGACGTATTGTCTTTTATAAAGTATTTACTTACCCAAGGATAAGAATTATTAAAACTTGCTCTAGTTCTACTTGGATATACTTTAACTATTTGTCCATTTGGTTTTGCATACTCTGATGTATACGTGAAATCTATTCTTGGGTCTCCTGGGTATCTAGAAATGTGCGCATCTACAACTTCTGGATTTACTCTAAAACGTTCCCAACCTCTACCAAGGTAGGCCGCATTTGGAGTAAATAATTTCGTTAATACTGATGAGTTTTCTTCGTTAAATTGAATTTCAAAAATTGATTCTGTATTATTATTAGCAGTGTTTTCTGATGCCCATAAATTACCGTAATTGGAAACTAAAGAATATTTACCATAAACTTGAATTGCTTCGTCATATGCTTTTCGCCAATTTTGGCTTCCATTATCGTTTCCTGCCAAAGTTATATATGCTTTTGCCAACAACATGCTAGCAGCATATTTACCTGGTCTCCCACCAGTTTGCATACCTGCATCAAACATTAAACTCTTTGCTTTTTCTGCATCAGCTATAATTAAAGCATACACTTCTTCTGCACTAGCTCTTTCTTTATGAAGTGAAACACTGGTTGCAGGCTCTGTATGCAAAGGTAAACCCCCATATAAACGAACTAGTGTAAAATAATTGTGTGCGCGTAAAAAATATGAAATACCTAAAATGTTTTTTAACTGCTCATCATCTGTATCACTAGGTACATTCGCAATCATATCATTTGCTCTGGCAATTGCTTGATATGAACTTCTCCAAAGGTTGGTCGTATAGTTCATACTTGGTTCTGGAGTTAAGCTACCAATCGTAGCTTTATCTGATCCTTTTTTTGTAACAAACAGTCCTGACATATACAATGTAGAGTGATGAAAATCAGCACTTAAATTATTAAAATTAGCCATTGAACTATAAATACCGTTTAAGGCAGCACTAGCACCATCCACAGAAGTATATACATTTTGTTCCGCTAAAAAAGGTGGATTTTCTTCTAAATCACATGACACATATAGTAAAGAAGAGAATATGGTCAAAATTAATATTTTATATAAATTTTTCATGATTATTATTTTTAAAATTTGATATTAGCACCGATTACAAAACTAGACGTGTTTGGTGTTCCTACCCAGTCTACACCTAAAATGGTTCCGTCATACAAGAAACTTGTAAGTTCAGGATCATAACCACTATAATTAGTGATTGTCAATAAATTATTACCTGATGCGAAAAGTTTAAATGAAGTAAAGAAGGATTTTTCAGGCATATCAAAATCATAACCAATTGTTATATTATTTAGCCTGAAAAAAGAACCATTTTCAATTAATCTATCACTAGGTACATTTGTAGCTGTTAAAGATCCCACTCTAGGATATTTTCCGGTTGGATTGGTTGTAGACCAAGCATCTAAATAAGCTTCTGGTCTAATATTATTAGATCCTCCTTGTGCATTTGATTCAACTAATAAATTTCCATTTAAAATATCATTACCAACAACACCATTAAATAGTGCAGATAGTGTAAAGTTTTTATAGGTTAAATTAGTATTGATTCCGTATGTAAAATCTGGGTTAGGATTACCAATATTCGTTTTATCTAAATCATTAATGTTCCCATCACCATTAACATCTACAAAAATAACATCACCTGCTAAATTTGGATTACTGTTAAATGTTGGACCAGCATCTGCAGCTATCTGATCTTGGTATATACCATCGGTTTTATATCCCCAAAACAAACCTACTTCCTGTCCTTGGATAAAAGCATTTGCAGGAGATTTAAAGTTATTACCAGTAGAAACAGCACTTCCTAAATAGAATGGTGTATTTACTGCTTGTCCATCAATGTAAATATCACTTGCTGGTAATGCTTGTAAATCTGTAATTTTAGATTGATTAAATGAAATATTACCACCTATAGAAAAAGTAAAATCATCATTATTTACAATTAATCCGTCAATTGTAAAATCAATACCTTTATTTTCTAATCCTCCTTGGTTTTTTAAGAAATTTTGAAAACCTGATGAAGTTGGAGTTGGAGTATTAATTAATAAATCTGTTGTTTCTTTTCTATATGCATCTATACTACCAGTTATTCTATTATTAAATAAACTAATATCTACACCTACATTGGCTTGAGAAGTGGTTTCCCAAGTCAAATCTTTATTCGCAATATTTAATGGTGCAATTCCTAAAACGGTTGAGTTACTAGCATCTGAATAAAATACAGCTCCATAATTATTAAATGTTTGGTACGGGTTGATTGCCTGGTTACCTACTTGTCCCCAAGAAGCTCTAACTTTTAAATTATTAATAACTTCATTGTTTCTAAGGAACTTCTCGTTTGATGCTGTCCAAGCAAAAGATGCTGCTGGGAAATACCCTATTTGATTTGTTCCTTGAAATTTAGATGATTTATCAGCTCTAAAAGATGCATTAAAAGCATACTTGTTATTAATTGTATACGTAGCTCTTGCTAAATAAGAAAAGATATTATCTTTAAACCTTAAACTTGAAAAAGGTGTAATTACTAACTCTCCTAATTGAGGACTCTTCTCTCTTAAATTACTTATTGGAAAATCTCCTAGTTCATAAATACTATTATTAGAATCAGAACCATCATATGAAATACCAACTGTCGCATTTAATCTATGTTTATTATTAAACCTCTTATTATACAAAAGTAAATTATCAAATGTATAAGATGTTTTTTCTAGATTAGCTAGCGCTAAATAACCGTTTGTAAAAGAACCTTTGGCCGTTTCAGCACCATACCAACGAGAACGACTTTTATACCTGTAATTAGTACCTGCTCTCATTTGATATTTTAAATTATCTGTTAAAGAATAGGTTAAATTTATAGATGCATTTATTCTTTTCTCATTAATTTTTTCTTCAACACCTTCAATAAATTTAAAAGGATTAGATAATTCTTGATCATCTTCAATTTCTCCATTTAAAAGTGGGTTATAACTAATTAATTGTCTCGTAAAACTTCTTGATCCTCCAGAAACAGATGCCCCTTGATTCATATTACCTCTACCTAAATACACACCAATTCTAGTTTTTAATTCTAACTTATCATTTAGATTGTTTGTGTAATTAAACTGTAAGTTAGAACTTGTTAAAAATGTGTTTGGAATAATACCATTAGTATCATCAAAAGTTGCTGATAAATAATAATTATTTTTTTCTGTAGCTCCACTTATATTTAACCCAACATTTGTTGAGAAAGTTGTATTAAAAATTTCATCTTGCCAATTTAATTGACGTAATTGATCTCCCGTTTTATCTCCTAATGCATCAGCAGAAAACACACTATTTCCCTCTATAGCATATGTAATAGGGTTTCCATTTAGTGCTGCTACATCATTTCTATATTTAGCAAAATCAACACCATCTAAAACAGGTATTCTATTGTTTACTTCCGTTATCGTTGTGGAGAAAAAAGTATTTATAACAGCTTTACCTAGTTTTCCTTTTTTAGTGGTTATTAAAACAACTCCATTAGCTCCTCTTGATCCATATATCGCAGTAGCAGATGCATCTTTCAAAACCACCATACTTTCAATATCTCTTGGGTTGATACCTGTTAAACCATTTTGAGTTGATTGTTTTTCATTCGCATCACTAGAACCATCTAATACATCTTCACCGGCAGAATTAATAATTACACCATCAACAACATATAAAGGTTCATTATTACCTCTTAAACTATTTGCTCCACGAATTCTAATACTTACTGGTGCTCCTGGAGAACCTGTATTAGAACTTACTTGCAAACCAGAACTCCTACCTTGTAACAAAGAAGCAACACTATTATATTGAGAAGCAACTGTCGCCGATTCTTTCACTTCAGATAAAGAACCTGTTAAATCTTTTTTAGCAGAAGAACCATAACCAATTACAACAATTTCCTCCAATTGCTCAGTATCAGCTTTTAGTTCAATTGTAATAGAAGTTTGATTTGTAATTACAACCTCTTTACTAGTATACCCTAAATAACTAACTAATAAGGTAACTGGTGTTTTAGGTATTTCTATCGTAAAATTACCATCAAAATCTGTAATTTCTCCTTTAGTACTACCTTTGATAATAATTGAAGCTCCTGGTAGTGGATACTTGGCATCATCAATGACTTTTCCTTTTAATGTTGTTTGTGCCAAAAAAGACAATGGCACCAAAAACATAATGATGTAAAATATTTTTTTCATGATTTGGATTGATTTATTTGATGCTAATTTATCAATACCTTATGATATTGGATTTTAATTAACATCATAAAAGGTTTGATAATTGTCAAACTAGCTGTTTTTGCTAGGTTTTATGTGATTTCTTAAAAAAGAATAAGAAAAAAATGAATATTTTTATTTTGATAAAAAACTATTCTTTTAACCCTTCTAAAAAACCACTTGGTGTTTGTTTGTAGAATTTTTTAAAGGATGTACTAAAATATTTTGGATTAGAGAACCCTGAACTATAAGCAACTTCTTTTATACTTAATTGCCCTTTAATCAATAGATTTTTTGCGTGCTTCAATTTGGTGTGAATTATAAAGTCCTGCGGAGATAAATCAACTAGATTTTTAAGTTTCATATACAATGAAGTTCTACTCATGCCAAAACTTTTAGATAAGTCATGCACAGAGAAAGAGTTATTTTCGATGTTTTCTAAAACTTTATTCTCTAAATCTTGTAAAAAATCTTGATCTTTTTGTGTTCTAAATAAGGTTGCATTTTCTACATCAGAATCGTGAACATATTTTTTCCTTAACTTTATTTGAAACTTTAATGTATTGATAATCTTTGCTAGTAATAATTTTAGGTCAACAGGTTTTTCTAGATATTCTGCCACACCACTTTCTATACTTTCTAGTTTCTGACTAGAATTCTGTAATACTGTAAGCATAAATACAGGAATATGATTTAAATTGATATCTTCTTTCAATTTTTTAGCCATTTCCATACCATCCATTTCTGGCATAATTAAATCAGTAAGTATAATATCCGGATAGTTTTGAGAAGCCATTTCTATCCCTTCAACTCCATTACTAGCTTCAAAAATCTGAAAATAAGTACCTAAAGTATCAACCAAAAGCTCTCTTAATTCATCATTATCTTCAACAATTAGAATTTTAGCATCACTAAATTTATCTAACTCTGTTTCGTCTTCAAAAGAATTATCTTTATTGGCATCTTCTTCTCTTTGAATAGCACTTTCTTTATATTCTGATTTTAAATTTTTAAGTACCACTGTAAATGTCGTCCCTTTATTTTCAAGGCTTTCAAAACTTATATTACCACCAGTTTTTTCAATTAATTTTTTAGTCATTATTAATCCAAGTCCTGTTCCTGGGCTTTGGCTATTAATTGCGTTTCTTGCTCTATAATATCTTTTTAAAATAAATTTTTGTTGATCTTTCGGTATTCCTAAACCTTGATCTACGATTTCTATTTTTAATTCACCTTTTAAATTTTTATATAAATTGATACTAATTTCTCCATTATCGAAAGAGTATTTAATTGCATTAGATAAAAGGTTTAAAATAATCTTATCAAAAACATCTCTGTAATAATAGAATATTTCATTATCCCAATTATTATTCACTTCTATGGTTAAATTTCTTTCTTCAGTAAGTGGTTTAAAGTTATTAATTCTTCCTTGTAAATATTTGTTCAAATCAATTTTAGATACTTCTTGAAAAATACTGTCTTGTGAAGTAACTCTATGAAAATTCAACATTTGTTCAAATAAAGAATTAATTCTTTTAACAGTTGTTTTTATTCTCTTATTAGAATCTGATGTGGAATCAGGACTATTATTAGTTACGTTTTCTAAAGAAGACATTAAAATAGTAAGAGGTGTTTTTATTTCATGCGTAATATTGTTAAAGAATTCAATTTGATCTTCAGCATTCTTCTTGTTCATGATCACTGTTGTAAAGTAAACAATACCAACCAACAGTAATATGATAAGAATTGCGTACACAATAAAAGCATTTGTAGTGGTCCACCAAGGTGATGAAACTTTAATTTTTAGAGATCTTAGGTTGCTTTCTAAATTATATTTGTTAAACGCTTTAACTTTAAATTCATATTTCCCACTTTCTAAATTGGTGTAAGAAACAAAATTATTTGAACTAGGCTTAGACCAATCTTTATCAAACCCTTCAAGCATCCAAGAATATTTCATTTTACTAGGAGCACTGTGTTGAATACCTGTAAAGCCTATTTCTATGGAATTTTCGTTACTTTTAAGAATAATATTGTTCGTCTCATTGATATGCTTTTCTAGAGGTTTTTCTGATGGTTTAATTTCTTTATTAAATAGCTTAAATGCATCAAATACTAATGTTGGTTTTTGTTCTTGAATTACAATTTCTTTGGGGTTGAATAAAGTAACACCATTTACACCTCCAAAAGCCATTAAATTTTTATCGAGTTTGGCATAACTACCGTAATTATACTCTGTACTTGCCAATCCGTCCTTTTTATCATAAATATTTATGACGGTATCTTTTTGAGTCGTTATAATATTTACCAAACCTCTGGTTGTACTTGCCCAAATAGAATTATTGTCTGCTAATAAAACCCCTTGAACAATGTCTGAAGGTAAACCTGAGTTTATGTTTAACTTTTTAATACTTTTAGTTTTAGTATTATAAAAAATAAGACCTGCACCGTTACTACCAATAATTAGGTTGTTATCCTTTGTTTCTTGAACAGCATTAATAGTGGAAAAAGCTAATGAATTTTTGTTTGGCTCTAAATCTTCAATAATTCTAAAATTATTATTTGTGGGATCTATTTTATGAATACCATTTCTACCTGATGCTAAAATTGAACCATCTCTAGTTTCAATAATTGTTTTTATATGAAGAACAGGAAACTTTCTTATTTCAATATTTGGAGAAATTGAAATTAAATCTTTTTCAATTCCACCAACCCAAATATTACCTTTAGAATCTTTCTTTATAGCATAAATTTTACGAATTAAATCTTTGTCATTTATCTGATCATTAAAACTTGTAATTACAAACGTGTTTATATTAATCTTAAACAATCCGTAATTATAAGTTCCTATCCACATAAAATTTTCATCAGCTTCAATAGCTAAAACAATAACTTGAGATTTATATGTTTTATTAAATTGTTCAATATGCTTCCAATTATTTTTTTCTCTATTCCAAATGCTCAATCCATTTTTAGTTCCAAACCAAAGGTTTCCTTTTTTATCTTCAGCAATACTTCTCGTAAAATCGTTAGAAAGGCTATTTCTATTATTTATTTGATGCTGAACTTTTAGAAAAGGTAACTTCTTAGAATTAAAATAGTTTACACCACCTCCATAAGTAGCTACCCATAAAATACCATCATCACTCAATTCTAAATCATAAATTCCGTTACTAGAGATTGATGTTGGTCTATTAGAGTCTTGAATAAAATGTTTTACGGGGTCATTTTGAGGATTCAGTTTATGAATTCCATCGCCATCTGTGGCAACATACATACTTTTGTTTTCTCCTTCAATAATATCATTAATAGGATATTTAAAATCTTTTACAATTTTATCTAGAATTGAATCTTCTAAAATGGATTTTAAACTAAAAACTATTCCTGATTTTGTACCTGCATAAATAGTATTCCTTACTTTACTTAAATGATAAATATTTTCAAATTTTGCTTCAAGATTTATTTTTTGTGTTTCAGAAGTTTTAGAATTGTATCTATAAAGCCCTTTTAAAGTACCAAAAAAAATGTTATTATCTTCTATGACTAACGTTTCTATAGGTTCTACAAAATTTATAAGATTTAACTCTTTTGTTACGTAGTCATATTTCCAGAGTCCATTAAAGGCACCAATCCAAATATTCCCCTCAGAATCCTCATCAATAGAAGTTACTAAGGACGGGTTTATATTGTCTTCATTCGCTATTAAATCAAACTTATCTAGTTCTTTATTGTATAAACAAACTCCTTTTTCTAAGCCTGCCCAAATATTATTTCTAGTATCAATAAAAATTTCAGTAGCTCTATTACTTAATGTTTCCGGTAGTCCATTATAGGTATTATAAATTTTATGGTATTTAGAGTTGTGTTTTAAAATCCCCTCTTCAGATCCAATCCAAATATTGCCAATACTATCTCTTTTTATAGCATAAGTAATACTTTGTGTTGATACATTTTCTCCTGCTAATTGCGCAAATTCTATACTACTTTGTGCAACTAAAGCCTGAACAAAAAATAAAATGAAAAAAGAAAACAACTTCGTTTTTAACCTCAACATGTGAATTTCTAAATTTTTTATAGGTAAAAATAACAAATATTAAATGATATACTAATTTAATGTTAATAATACAACATCAAATGTATCTTCGAAAAAACACATTAGAGTTTCAATATTTTTTTTGTTATGAATTCATTATTATCTGTCATAACTTTTACAAAGTAAATTGCTGATTTTAAATCCAAATTGACAAATATTTTCATTGTATTCTTAAACCTTTTTGAATACACTTGTTTCCCTAAAACATCAAAAATTAAAATATTTGTGTTTTTGTACTTCCCATTTAAATTGATATTTAAAATATTTTTAGTAGGATTTGGAAATATTTCTATAGTAGAACTAATCTCTTTCTCTGTGGCTAAAGTTTTATCAATATTTTTACCAATAATTTCAACCTCAGCAAATTTTAATTTATTTTGTCCTATAGCCTGTATTCTTATATACCTTCCTTTTGCATTTAAATTATTTAAAGAAAATTTTCTTGTTGGTGAATTATCTTTAAGAATCTCAAAACTTGCCACTTTTCTTGAATTTTCTAAGCTCGAATCAGAGAATTGTGTATCAGAAATTAAAACATAAAAGTTCTTGAAATGGCTTGAAGGTTCTTCTATATCTGTGCCTTTTAATTCTACAGTGTTCCAAATATCAATAAAATCAATTATTTTTTCTTCGCCCAAATCTAAATCATACCAAGGTTCTAGTTCTGTTTTTGTTTGCGAAAAACTGCCAACTGGCACTAGGTTTCTCTGGTATAATTGAGCATTAATTCTACCATTATTATTACCATCAATTGCTTTATCCGCCGTTGGCGAAATCACTGCTCCATCAAAATTAATATTTCCTCTTGTACTGCTTTGAGATACGGATGCAAATCGACTAACAAGCTGATATTTTGGTGCTAAATTTAATGTTGATTCTGTTATTGCATTTGCAAAGACACCTCCAGAACCAGGGTTTTTAATTTTTA
>JQIA01001549.1_pt1 | contig 12355 bp, 27 predicted proteins | sample 811431 | NCBI WGS metagenome assembly JQIA01 (sample SAMN02998118, study PRJNA258478) | marine sediment metagenome | biome: marine; feature: seafloor; material: sediment; isolation source: oil-polluted sediment collected from 3 locations (0.5 km, 0.7 km and 0.9 km)... | place: USA: Gulf of Mexico ... | reverse complement strand
AGCTAACCAGCTACCGAGAAACTTTTCAACACGTTGTAAGTTAGTTGTTGAAAGGGAACATGATTTTTTATTGGTGGTATCCAATACCTTTTGCCACAATTTCCTAGTGTGGGATAAGAAAAAGAAAGGTTGGTGTTTTAAATCCAGCGAATTTTCAGGAACACTTGAAGAGTGTTTATTTTATATCAGTAAAAAATACTAATTAAACTGCGGAAAGGCGTATACTTTATGACTTTTGTACCATCACCACAACAAGCAACCATCTTTACTCATTGCTCAACACTAAACCCTGCTAATGTATTAATCCAAGCGGTTGCGGGATCTGGAAAATGCCTTGGGAAAGACACCCCAATATTAATGTTTGACGGTTCAATTAAACCTGTACAAAATGTGGCACAAGGTGATCTTATTATGGGGCCTGACAGTAAACCTCGTACCGTACTTAATACAACAACAGGTCAAGAAGAACTGTTTAAAATTAAACCTGTTAAAGGTGATGAATGGGTGTGTAACCGCAGCCATATCTTATCTTTAACAGGAACTAACCGATTTAAAGGGAAGGTTAAAAATATTTCTATTAACGATTTTCTTAGTGAAACACAAGGGGAGTTTGATCGAACAGGGAGACGGGATAAGCAATGGAAGCAGTATAGATCACCAGTGGATTTTCCAAAGGTAGCTAATGAGTTACCTCCTAGATTTGTAGGTATATTCTTAGGTGATGGCGCTCGCAACAGTGCTTGCTTAACTTTATCAAATACACAGCTATTAGAGTACACAGATTCGGTTGCCCTAAGACTAGATTTAAATATTAACCACAACACCGATGGAAATAAATGTACGCGGGCCAGTTATGGGAATTCAAATAACCTAGGTAAACCGAAATCGAATTTAATTTTAAATTTAGGCAGGGAAGTAAAAGCAGGAAAGTTTATTCCAAAACGATATTTGATAAATGATAGAAAAAGTAGATTAGAATTATTAGCGGGAATACTAGATACGGACGGGTACCAAAGCGGTCATTCTTGTGAAATAACGGTGAAAGAAAAAGAGTTTTCAGATAACATACTTTTCCTTTGTAGATCGTTAGGGTTCGCTGCTTACCGTTCGGATAAGTTTGCACAATTAGAAGGTTGGGATGAACCAAGACTATATCATCGTATTAATATAAGCGGTGATCTTTTGGAAATACCCTTTATGCGTTTAAAGCCTAATCCACGGGAACAAACAAAACGTGTTTCTGTAACAGGGTTTGAAGTCGAATCTTTAGGTGTGGGGTATTATTATGGTTTTGAAATAACAGGAGATCGTTTATTTTTGTTAGGTGATTTCACGGTAACCCATAATACAACGACTATTGTAAATTTGGTTTCCGTGTTGCGTCAACAGCACTCACTTGGACGCGCTGTTTTGTTAGCCTTCAACAAAGACATTGCGGACGAGTTGAAAGCGAAGGGTTTACCCGCATCAACGTTCCATTCTTTGGGAATGCGGACAGTGTTCGATTACTGTCGATTCTATGGCCTACAGAAACCCCAGATCAAAGCGGATAAGTGTTCCCTGATATTTAATTATATGTCGGGAATTACTCCAGATGAAAAAAGGGTGTTTCGTTCAAACGTTTTAAAGCTGGTTTCCTTAGCCAAGAACGCAAGTATCCACCCTGTTTCAGATATTCACGCAGCCGGAAGGGTTTATCAGTTAATAGCGCAGCATGATATTTATTCAGAACACCCTTTGTGGGACAGTGCAAAAGCCACGGGTTTAGTAATGCGTGTGTTAGCACAGTCATTAGACCATACGGGAATGATGGACTACGATGATATGTTATACATGCCGGTTCAATTGGAAATGCAGTTTCCAACCTACAAATGGGTGTTCGTGGATGAAGCACAAGATACCAACTTGTTACAGCGCCAGTTCCTTAAACGCTTGAACGGACAACACCACGTCTTTGTTGGGGATCGATCACAAGCTATTTACGGCTTTCGTGGTGCTGATTCCACCGCCATGGACTTAATATGTCAAGAGTTCCAGTGTGTGGAGCTTCCGCTCTCTGTTACTTACCGTTGTCCGCAAATCGTTGTGGATATGGCCCAACAATATTGCCCCTCTATTCAGGCACGTGAGAATGCCCCACAAGGCACGTTTACTGATATTGGTACAGATTATCTACTTAGCCAGTTTACGAGCCAGGACGCCATATTGTGCCGCAATGCGCGGCCTTTAATCGCGTTGGCATTGCGGTTTTACAAGAATCAGATACCCGCACACGTTTTAGGCCGAGATGTTGGTAAAGGTTTGTTGGATTTGATAGACCGAATGCAGGCACGAACATTGCCCCATTTGATTGAAAAGTTGGATGAATACTTTGTTGCTGTTGCCAAAAAGGTCACTGAAGATGAAGGTAACATGCTTCAAGCTTTGGAAGACAAAATTGATTGCATCAAAGTTGTTGCGCATTCGGTTAACGAATTACAAGGTGAACCTACCTTGGCCGGTATGCGTTCTTTGATGCAAGAACTGTTTAAGCAAAACACAGGGGTTACTTTATCCACCATCCACAAATGCAAGGGTATGGAGTGGCCTAACGTTTTCTTGTTGGATGAACACTTGCTACCCTCCTCCTATGCAAAGCAGGATTGGCAGTTGTTGCAAGAAGATAACCTTCGATATGTGTGTTATACCCGCGCAACAAGCGCACTTCATTTCATGACAGGAGAAGTATAAACATGAAACCAATTAAGTTAATAGAAAAACTGATGATGGCGACAGCGGGTAGCAATTCACTATCCGCTGAGGTGTACCGTTTTCTTGTCGAGAATGAGCGAGCGGCGGACCTTTTTTGTTGGCAGGAAGATCAAGAGTATGTTTACCCGCCATTAACAGAATCATTAGATGTTAGCAGTGAAACCTTTGTAGAAAAGAAAATGGAATTAGACATTGGTGTAAAGAACCATACGTGCCTCGTTACCGTGAGTGTTGCAGGGGTTGAGGTCTGTAAAGTGGGTACCGCTGGTAAAGACTGCATACCCCGCGCTATTTGTGCCGCTGGAATTAGCTACATGTTGGAGACTAAAGAAGAAGGGTAGTGTATCAATTATCAACGGTAACACGTTTGAAGAACGTAATGGGAAGTTCTATTTCAACGGGAGGGAAATAAAGGACGGGTATCGGGTGGAAAAGGGTTATGAAATCCCCGCATTTCTTTTTGGTTTTTCCTTGGGGATAGTTTTTGTTATTGGGATAGCTGAATTAGGGGCGCTTCTATGAAAATAGTACAAACAGATAACTTCGTCCGGGAAACGGTTGCGGATGTTTTGATTGCGGAAAACGTTCCTAGTAAACGTTTGGGTGATGTGATGGTGGAGGCACTTAATAAGGCTTTCAGCGGTGATCATTCCCCCGTTTACTATAAACTTAAAGAAGACAGTTATGAACTATTCAAGCCGGACTACTAAATATATTTGACGGTTGGGTTAACCTTCTGATACAATGTATTTACTTAATCAGAAAGATAGAAAGGGAAAGGGAAAATGGGTATACGTTTTTGGGGAATTATTTTTATAGGTACATTCGGTGTTCTTGAGATGATAGACCACTTGGCCGCACAGTACCTTCCTGTAGTTAACATGGTAGCCGGGGCTTAACATGAAGATAGCGAGCAAGATTACAAAACGGCAGTATACGGCGTTGAATAAGCACAACAGCAAAATGTTATCAGAAGAAATTGAATGCGCTATACTTGATTACAAAGCTATAGCGGCGAATCTGGCATTAAACGTTGATTGTGTTCCCGATATGGATATTAAATTAAACGATGGTGCTTATAACGAAACAACCAATCATTACAGGAAGGAATTAAACGCCAGTTATCGAATCTTTATAACCAATCGCAATAAGATTTACAAAGCCTATCAGAAAGGGCTTTGTGGGTAGTGAAACGCAGTAATCTAAAATAGGTGAGTTTAGAATGGACGTAGAAACCGTAATGTTTTGGGGTGGGCTGGTGGGAATTTGGTTGGCCGGTTCAAGTTTACAAAAGTTTATTGACTCGGATTCTAATAGTTGGAAATACCTAGGGTCCGCACTTTTCGAGGGCTTAACTGGAATATTTCTTGTGCTTCAAGGCGCGTAAAAATGTCATTTTAACAATTTAATTAAACCAGCAACCAAAAGGATAAGGGTATGATAATTCGAATAGTGTTTGTTATCTTGGCCGCGTTGGCGTGTAACCAAGTGAATGCGGAAGTCATCGGGACCGGTGCGGTGGGCTGTCCCTCCAAAATCTTGTTAAATAGACAGAACCGGTTAATCTCAAAAGGGGATTACCGGTTGGTGTCAGGTTGCTGGTCTCACGATAAACAAACCGATGCACGTGTTGTTCGTGGTGGATTGAAACGCTCATTGGTACGTCGGAACGGTTCCAGCGCTTCTTACTTTGTTAACACCCGCATGCTGGAAGAGTCTGAGAAATGACAGATAAAATAGTACCGCTAATAAAACCAGAAGAAACAACACGGGAAGTATTTTCCCGAATTATAAAAGACATTGACGAGGAACATCACCCAAACTTGGTTCAGGGTAAAAAGTGTTTTTCTGTTGTTCTGGATGATACCAATAATGGTTATTCCCTTTCAACATATTCGACGGGAATGAGAACGTCGGAAGTTATCGCACTGTTAGAAGTTTTAAAAGCGCGTTGTCTTGTGGATATGGGTTATTTGGCGGACGGATCGTGAATAAAGAAAAAGCAGAAAGGAAGATACGGCGCAAAATATCCAGGGCTAAAACCTGTCCTTTCTGTGGGTTGGTGCCAAAATTCATAGTGCGTTGTGATCATGAGATTTCCGAATATGGAAGCTTTGGGCATTACGCGGTAAGAGAACGCTGTTGTCAGGTTACAAGTTCGGGACAAACAGAATTGTTCTTTACTAATGATTTTAAAAAACCGGACTTTCGGCTTTGGTGGTCGATGGTTGATCGAATGGTTAATGATTGGAATAGGCGGGTGTAATATGGCGTGTTCAATTTTAGTATTCACTTTAAGTATGCCCAACAACAATTCTTGGAATGGTCGTTGGTCGGGTTCAGAACGTGCTTACAATATTGTGAAGAACATGGGAACCAGTAAGAAAGCAGCCGCAAAAGCCGAAGCATTAGTTGAAGCCGGTGATTTTTCTTATAGCTTTAGTGATGGTTGGCGTGCATCAGTCAACGTTAAATTGGTGGATGCTACGGGGGCGCGTAAAGCGCGTAAAATTAGCGATGGGTTTTGTGGATATGATTGGATGGTTTCCTCAATTCTTTATCATGGTGATATAAGGACATAATCATGAATCATATAATGATTGATTTCGAAACATTTAGTTTGGCGCAAAATGCTGTGTTAGCAACATTGGGTGCTGTTGAGTTTGACCCAAAGACCGGGGAACTAGGCCGCGAGTTCTCCCAAAGAATTGATATTGATACCTGTATTACTGCGGGGCTCCATATCAGTGGAAAGACGGTGTACTTCTGGATGGGTCAATCACGTGAAGCACAGGATGATCTTATTCATGGTGATAAAGTTTCCCTTAACCAAGCTCTGTCTGAACTACAAGAGTTTTATGAAACCTGTGTGTTTGATGGACAAGAAGAATCCGGTGTACAGCTTTGGGCCAACGGACCTACAGCGGACATTGTGTGGTTGAAGAATGCCTTAGCCGCTGTGGATCGTAAACCGTTTTGGCCTCATTGGTGCGAACGCTGTGTTAGAACAATGGTTCAACTTGGCCGGGAAATTGGTTTCGATCCTAAGCACAATATGCCTTTTAAAGGTACCGCACACAGTGCGTTGGATGATGCCAAGCATCAAGCGCGTTATGTTTCTGCAATTTGGCAAAACTTATTCAAATAATCCTAAACGAAGGAAAGGGTATGAAATTCACAACGAACCTATGTCTGTCATATTTAGAAAACGATTTGACACCAAATTTAGTAGTTTCTAAGGACACGGCAAAATTAATATTGAAAGAAATCGGGGAGTTCATTGAAAAAGGTAATGAGGTTGCACGTATCAACAATGAAATGTGTATTAACCTGGAAAATAAAGAACGTGATCTTCGAGCTGCTTTGAAGGTTGCTAATAGTAACAATCAAACTATAAAAGAAAACTTGAATGATGCTCACTCAGAAGGCGATTTATTGCGTGTGTCAGAAAAGATTTTGAAGACTGAAAACATACACCTAGGTAATAGGTTGACGGCTCAATTGGCTTTAAATAAAACCCTTAGTGAAGAACGGGACGAGGGGATAAAGAAGAATACCGCGCTAAGTGCACAAGTAACACGTGTTCAAGGTTACCATGAGGTTGTTCAAGAGAAATTAGAGCAGGTTCAAGCCGAACTTAAGGAGGTAAAGGTGGACCATCTATGTAACGTGTCACATTTGGAGGTTATAGCCCAAGTACGTCAGGAACGTGACGACACAGCTAGTCGATTGGTTGCGGCATCCCTTGCGTTAACGCGTTCAGAGAATGAAAAAAGTATTGCCGTGAACGGCTTGACGAAACATAAGGTACTTTCTGGTGCGAGGTTAGATGAAATTAACCGTTTAAAGAGTTTGATGGAAACACCTTGCACGTTTACCTTTGGTGAGATACGCCTACAGGGTAGTGTATCGGCTGTTGATAAGATGAATAAAGCTGTGGGCGTTATAACGAGGTTAGAGGGCCATTGTTTTTATGGAAGCGAAGAGGATACCGGGTGGTTGTGTGACTATACGAATCGTTTAGAAAGGATCAAAGCGGAACATACAAAACCTAAATACAATGATTCGGTTACTTATTCCGGTGACACTTTGTATGGCACAACAGAGGCGTGCGACTCTTTGCGTAGGGTTTTGAATAACACGGCTAAAAGATCCTCTAGACTATTAGAGGACGCTTACCTACCTCAACCCATTCGCCTTTATTGTGACGATGAGAATAATAAAAAACTTGCTACCTACCGTACGGTACTAAAGGATCGTATTATTGAATTGGAAAATGAATTGACTACACGAAACTCCTCGACACGGGTTACTTGTGATGGCGTGGGTACTGTTGAATTCTTTGGTACTCCTGGAAACCTTCACGCCTTGAACAAAACAATTCGTGAACTTCGAAATAGCGTGGGTAAAGAAACCTTCAACTTTGACAGGTTTACGGTACAAGGTACGCGGGAATCTATTGAAGCAATAAAAGCGATTTATGAAGATTGTTTAGCAAACAGGGACACAGTTCTTTATGCTGGACGTATGCTTTATGGTACCCCAAGTAATTGTGATTTCTTTAAAAAGTTATTAAGTGATCACAGTGAAAGAGGGGCCGCTTTACTTAAAGATCCTTATATAGAGGAAGGGTTTAAGGTGTTTGCCACCGCAGTTAATCAAACAAAGCTTTATAACTATCGGACAAAATTGTTAAACCGTATTAAGGAACTGGAAAAGCAGTTGATTAATTGTCGTTCGGTTGCGGTTCCAAATATTGTGGATTGTGTATCAACCTTTTATATTTTAAACGATCCAACAATAAAAGATGGTAAAACGATCTTAACAGGGTTGATTCATTGTAGACGCAAGGTAGAGCTTTCTATTGATGCGTGTAAGGCCATTGGTTTGTATGTGGATGAACTTACAAAGGAATCAATACTGTTTAGTAACTTTAAACGTGACATAAATGATGTAGTGGAGAAAAGGGAATATGAGTAAAGCAAACCAAGACTTTATTGATTTAATGAAAAGCTTTCAAGAGCTTGTAAGGCAGAATGAGCGGTCAATAGAACTGGGGGATGAGCCCAAGGTTTATATTCCGGTCTATGACATTAAATTAATGCTTGAAGGTATGGAGGTACTACGGGTTCAAGCATTAACAAACGAAACAATGAGCCAACGGAATGCGTACTTGAAGCAACGTGGGGATGAATTCAAAGAGTTGTTAATGATGGCTGTGATGGGTCAAACGGTTGAAGAGCCTGTTGAACCCAAGGCGGAATTTATACAGGAGAAAGGGTAGTGAGTTTAATTAATATTGAACGGTGTCGTGAAGGGGCAATTGAACCTAAAAGAGGTACAAAGTATTCCGCATGTTGGGATCTGTTTGCGTGTTTAGACGGGGTTAGTGAAGAAACTATTTTTACACCCCATAATTGTGAAACCAAATGTATTTTTAGAGAAAAAGATATTTGGCTAGATCCCGGTGACCGTGTGTTGGTGCCAACGGGTTGGAAGATGCGACCGGGGGAGAGTGATAAGTGTATTCATGTTTATGGCCGCTCTGGTAAAGCGCTGAAGTTGGGGTTGGGGCTACCACATTCGGTTGGGATTATTGATTATGATTATTCGAATGAGGTTTTTGTACCGCTTGTAAATACTTCTGAATCAACTATAATATTGAAACACGGGGACGCTATTGGCCAAATGTGTGTGGTGGATGTAGATCAATTGGAGTTTAACGTGGTGGATGCGTTGCCAGCGGTTGAATCTGATCGTACAGGGGGTTTTGGTAGCACCGGGGAGTAGATGGTAGGGGTCGGCTTAGGTTGGCCCCACGGCTCAATTAGAAAGGTAGAAAGGGTATGAATATTAAAGCAGGGTATGAATACACGTTAACGCGTGAATGTGGTGATGTATTTGTGGGGGTGTTGGGAACAAAGCCCAATGAACATACAGACCATAAACCACATTTGATCGGTAAATTTAAAGATGAATCAGACACCAACTTTGTGTTGCTTGAAGATGTAAAAGAAAGTGAAACTGAATGTGGTCAATGGGAAGTTCAAGGTTGGGTTGATCGTTATTTGTGGGAACGAAAGAACGCGGTGAAGCAATGGCCTTGGATGGATGAAGATCAACAGCTTTGTTACTTCATGCTGTGTGATTTGTACCGTGGGGCGCATCACGTGTTTGGAAAGATTACAGATGGTTGTGTTGGGGGTATTAGTATTTGTACGCGGGAACATGATTTAGCGACCTTTGATTATAACTTCCTTACCCGCGCGGTTGTTATGGCACATGATCGTTGTATTCGTTTTTCGGTTGCTCCCGGTTCCGGTGATAGGTTGCGCTTACATCTAAGTAAACGTGTTCGCTCTGATGATTTGGCAGATATGAGCACACGACACCCAACCCTTGAAGAACATATTGAGATTATTCGTCATGGCAAATAAAACATTTTCGGTTAACGGATATTTAACAACCTCAATTAAATATGGCGAAGGGCTTCGTGTTGAAATCGAAGGGGAAGTTCACGCGGATATTGAAGAGAAGCGGTTGTTGATTGAATCTCTCGGTGTTGGTGAAGTTATTCGATGCTTGCAGGCGAACTTTGAAAAAGAATTGATGGGTGCTCTTACTGGGGGTGCATTGGTCGAACAACTTTGTAAGTGGCCTAAGTTTGAACGTGAAAAGTACATTAAAATATTGAAGGCTAGGGACTGATTATGAAATTAAACAATATTGAATTCGACGATGACGAGGGTATAAAAAATGTCACGGTCACTATGACCCTACAGGAAGCGCTTTGGATCGGTAAATTAGCAGGTAAGCAAAAAGGAGCTTCACCTCATAACACAATCTATGAGTGTTTATCCGGTGCTGTATTTGATAGGTTTTGGGAGGGAGGGGTTGATGAGGCACTCAGAGAATTTCCTGTTGAAATACCCTCTATTCGTTACGAGGACTGATTATGAAAGAACATAAATTGATTACAGATATACGTAAGAAGATGATGAAAGGTGATTGTGAAACTGTGCGTAAATTGTTTTTGAATAAGGCACAGCGTACCTTATTGCAGCGAATGAGTTATTCCCATGGAATGTGTTGTGCGGATCTTGCAAGTGAGGAAGGTATCACGCTCCCGTTGGCTAACTCACGTCTAAAAACACTGTATAACAAGGGGTATTTGAAGCGTACGAGTGTTGGAGACCCAACCGGGGGTAACATGTTTCTATACATGGCGAGCAAGCTTGTTATGGATGCAGACTTTGGGAATGATTTGTTATGACTATGAATAAAGGGCAATTATTAACGTGGGTTAGTGAACATGAATATGTGGAAGCTCACGAAATGGTGACAACGTTTATTGTTAACCTAGATGCGGCACATGAAAACCTTGTGGCTCTTCACAATGAAGGTTATTTGGGTGCTATGAGCGCTGAAAATGATTCCACATTGTTTGGTATAAGTGTGAAGGGAAAAGAGTATCTGTTAAAAGAGTTAATGTTTTTCAAGGTGTATCAAGATAAGGAATTGATCTCTGATAACAAGGGTTACTTCTACGTGGATCCATGGAAGAACATTGAAGAACATTGAAGAACATGGAAGAACATTGAAGCATCACTGGATACATGGAAAGAGGTTATCACAGAAAGCGATGAGGGACTATTTCCTGTTATTGAGCCTGTGATGATGACCCAACAAGACTTTGATGATTTACCTGAATTTGAGGGGTATTAACAGTTGTCTTTCGTGTGTGTTCTGATATAATTGTTTTATTGAATCGGAACACACAGAAAGAGAGAAATTAAAATGACTGAAGCACAAAAATTAAATCAAGAAATGAATGAAATGATAGCTAAGTTTCGCAAGAACAAAGAAGCTAACACCGTTTCTTGTGATATGCCAAAGTCAAAGCGTGGTTACACTTACCGAACACAAACCATCATCAAAGCACAGGATTTGGCTCTTTGAGCCGGATCACTTGGGGCGTTAACGGCCACGGGGAAAAGACTTACCTTTGTAGTTATTGTTATTTGGTGTTTGGAAAGGTTAATCCCGACACCATTCACCATGTGTGTGATACTTCCAAACCGCGTTACGAAAATAGAAATAAAACGTTTAACCCCCTTGTTTCCGGGGCTAGTTCTGGTACAATTACTTTATTGAATCGGAACACACACAGAAAGAGAGAAATTAAAATGAAGAAGCAGCCAATAACAATTACAGCCCCAATGAGCAACGGTGAAGTTGCAGTATTTCGCGTAATACCTGCGGGAACAATGGAACAACTTGCGGATGATTTGGAATGGGTTGTTGCTCCTGAATGTATCCAAGATCTTGAAGACATGGGGTGTTTAACAATCGTATGAGCCGATCAAATAAGGACAGGGTTCGCGCCCTGTCAAAATGCTGTATGTTTAGTGCTGATCAATTACAGGTAAAGATTGATCTTGTTGGTGAGCTTGTTTCAATGTCTTCTGATGAAGTTATTGAGGCACTTGAAAAGGGTAACCGCACAGTGTGGGGTTTCGTTCTTGTTATAGTTGATGGTGGTTAATGTGGTTTTAATTAAAGATTTAGCGTGGCAAGAGCAGGACCGTTCAACTGAGGTTAGTAAAGCTACCGCTTACTTCTGTAACGTTGGTGTGGGAACATTATCTGTGCTGTGCCGCCAAACGGGTTACACCAATGAATGGATTCCTGTGCATGATGTTGAGACAGGGTACAGACCGTTGGACAGTGAAAAGTTTTACCTAGTAATGGGAGGTTTTGATATACGGGAACACCCACAATTAACCCTTGAAGAAGCCATTGAGCGGATTCGTCGTAATTCATCCTTAATATAGAGGTTAGGTAAGAATGAAGCATTATGAAGAGGAAGCGGTACCGGCAACAACACGGAAAAAGCATATAAGGACAACCTGTGATTTATGTCGAAAGGATATGGAAGAACAGGGGTTTTTTGTGGTTGAAGAAGTAGAACTTACCTGTCGAGTGGGTACAGATTATCCAGGTGGAGTGGAAGGAACTTTCACGGAAATAGATCTTTGTACAACGTGTTTCATTGAAAAACTGACTCCTTGGTTGGAATCACAGGGGGTTGTTATAACATCCAGGGAGTATTAAACATGTTTATTATCCCTAAGAAATTGATAGAAAGGATGGGGGTGTTGTGTCTTCAGATTAGTGAAACTGAGGATGATATTTTAATTGTAATTCGACGTAGTGGGGAGGAATATTTAGCGAATGATATACAAGAATTAGTAGAGATTGTTGAGGCACTTGAACAAAGGTAATGATATAATTTAGCTCCAAAAACATAAACGTAAACAGGAAAAGATCATGGCGACTACGACTACAAAAAGTATTGCGAACCTTGCGAATCAAATCAAAACAACCGTTGCACGTTTGAACACGTTGATTGAAAGTGGTGAGACACGAGGGTTACAGATTAACCTTCAGTGTGAACAGAATGTTGTTTCAATCGGTGCACTTTCTCACAAAGTTGAACAGGATTTCTTAGCTGAAATTGATGTTCCCGCTGTCGAAGAAGAAGAAGAAACAACCGAAGAAGAATAGTCTTTAGCGGTTGGCCAAAATAATGAAAAAGCCCTTA
>JQIA01001547.1_pt1 | contig 12372 bp, 6 predicted proteins | sample 811431 | NCBI WGS metagenome assembly JQIA01 (sample SAMN02998118, study PRJNA258478) | marine sediment metagenome | biome: marine; feature: seafloor; material: sediment; isolation source: oil-polluted sediment collected from 3 locations (0.5 km, 0.7 km and 0.9 km)... | place: USA: Gulf of Mexico ... | reverse complement strand
TGTGTGGCGGGGCAGCGTGTTGTGACTTTGTGGGCTGTATTGATCTTGTCATGATTCAGGGCCCTAGTATTTGTGAGTTTGCATTACGGCGATGAGCTAATGCAGAGAAGTTTAGTGTGCCCTACACGGCGTTCTTTTGCCTTGTAAAGGTAGGTGATTTTTTCGATTTTGTATCCATAATGGACGGTTATTGAATGAAGCAGTTTTATCGAGTTTTCGCGATTATATTTATAAGTGGTGCCCTGGCTGCCTGTGGTGAGGGTGCCACGAGTACCGAATATCTGGATAATGCCAAGCGCTATCTCGATGACGGTGAGCCGACGGCCGCGACTATTGAGCTTAAAAATGCCTTAAAAACCGATAGGGATAATGCTGAGGCAAGGTGGTTGCTGGGTAAAGTTTATTTCGACTTAGATGATATGCCCAGTGCCGATAAAGAATTGCGACACGCAAGGCAGCTCGGTGTTGCCGAGGATCTGGTGTTTCCTCTGCTTGCCCAGGCCTTTCTTCGGCAAGCCAAGTTTGAAGAGTTGCTGGCTTTGTCGGCGGATAATTTGTCCGGTGAGCCGTTGGCGACACTATTAGCTGCTCAGGGCCTCGGTAAGTTGGTACAGGAGAAGGTAACAGCAGCTGGTGTGTTGATTGAGCGAGCTGTCGATGTGGCACCCCAGTCAGCTTACGCCCAGATGGCGAAGGCGCACTTATTACAGCCCGGAGGTGATGAAGCCTTACTGCGCCCACAACTCGATATCATTTTTGCCATAGATCCCGATTACTCTCAGGCTTTGAGCCTACTGGGTGATCTCGAGTTACAGCAAAACAAGCTCGTCGCAGCTGAGAAAGCTTATACCCGAGCGATTGATACGGCTATGTCCACGACGACCGAGTTTGCCGACAGACTTAAGCGCGCTCTGGTTCTTATCGCCTTGCAGCAATACGATGCGGCGGAGCTTGATACAGCCTATCTATTAGCCAGGGTGCCGAAACACCCCAGTGTTAATTATGTTCAGGGCTTGATTTATTTCCAACAGAAAAAGCTAGCCGAAGCCCGGGTGGCGTTTGACCTGGCTTTGCCTGCTAAAGAACGCTACCCGCAAATACTCTACTACCTGGCGGCGTTACACTTAATGGAGGGCAATCGCGAACAGGCGACGGCTTATGCCAGTGAGTTTTACACGGTGGCCCCGGGCAATATTGCGGGCAGAAAAGTGTTGGCAACTATTCGTTTGGATGAACAAGATTATGTTCAGGTCGAGGAGCTGCTGCGCCCCGTACTGGCTATGGGGCAAAATGATTCGGGGGCAATGAACTTGCTCGCCAATGCATTGTTGCGCCAAGGTAAGACGGATGAAGCTATTGATCTCTTATCAGAAGTCGCGGAGCTAGAGCCCAATTCATCGGCGGCCCAAATGCGCTTGGGTGCGGGTATGCTGGCTGGTGGTGAGCAGGCGGGCGTTGAGTATATCGAATCTGCCCTGCGTTTAAACCCGGACGCTCAACAGGGTGAAATTCTTCTGGTGTTGAATTACTTGCGAGAAAATGAACTTGATAAAGCACTGCAGGCGGCAGAAGCTTATCGTGATCGCCAGCCAGATATCGCAACGCCCTACAATTTGTTGGGGCGGGTACACATGACGGCCGAGCGTGGACAAAAGGCGCGCGAAGTTTTTCAAAAGGCACGTGCAGTGGCTCCGGGTGATCCCTTTGCTTGTCAGAGTTTGGCTCTGTTTGCCATGCAGGACAAGCAATATAGTGTTGCAGAGGGCTACTACCAGGAAATACTTAATCATCATAAAGACCATCTGCCGGCTTTGCTCAAGTTGGCAGCTTTGAAGCAGCTGGAGGGTGATGAGGAGGCCGTTATCAGTTATTTGGAACGTGCGATGGAGGCGAATCCTGATGCGTATCAGCCGCGGCTAGCACTGGCGCGCTTGTACCTGTCGAAAGGCCGTTCAGAAAAGGTGGCCATACTACTGAGTGGTGTGGAGGGTGGGGCTGAAAACCCTGAAGTACTACACGCTATCGGGCTTGCTCAATTAGCGGAGCAGGATTACCACTCTGCACAAGAATCTTTCATAAAGTTGCTGGAACTTGAACCAGAAGCAGCTGTGGGGCATTACCTGTTGGCACGAGCTTACGAAGGTACAGGGCGGCACGACCTTGTTGAAGGGAGCTTGCTCAAGGCCATTGAGCTTGCGCCGAACTATATAGAGCCCAGGATGGCTCTGGCTCGCTTGTCTTTAAAAGAGAAAAATCATCAGGTTTTTGAGGAGCAGTTGTCAAAGCTTGAGGCACTCGCGCCGCAGAACCCTGTTGTTTGGCAGTTACAAATTGCCCGGGCAAAGCTCAAGGGCGATGAGCAGGGTGTGTTGGCCATCTATGAAAAAGCCTTTCGGCAACAGCCCAGTACCACGACGATGCTGGGCCTGACTGGACAAAAATTAGCTCGTGGTAATACATCGGGGGCCTTGGACTTATATAAAGCCTGGGTTGATGAAAACCCACAGGATGTCTCTGCCCGCTTGGCCTTGGCAAATGTCTATATTAAAGAAGGTGATACGGAGTTGGCCATCGTTCAGTATCGAAGTGTGTTGAGCTATGAGGCGGAAAACCTGATTGCGTTAAATAACCTCGCCTGGTTTTTACGCGATTCGAACTCAAAACAGGCTGTTGAATACGCACAGCGAGCCGTAGCAATCGATGGTCAGACGGCGGCTGTTCAAGATACATTCGCTATGGTGCTGCTGGCCGATGGTCAGTTCAACGAAGCGAAAAATGCGATTGCCAAGGCACTTGGTAAAACGCCGGACAATGCTTCAATGCGTTATCACCGGGTACTTATTAACCTGGCGTCGGGTCAAAAAAGCAGTGCTATTAGTGAGTTGAAACGTTTGCTAAAAGCAGATGAAGTGTTCCCGGAAAAGCGAGAGGCTGAAGCTCTGATGGAGAAATTGTCTTCAAGTAGTTGAGGTGAGAAGGAGGGGCTTATGTGGGAGAGGGCGAAAGTCCCAACTGCACGGCTTTGAGTCGATTTTTCAAAACACCTTGAACCAAATCTGTGGCGGCTTGTCCATACAGACTGGATGAAAGGTAGTTATACTCGAGTGAGCGCTTGTTTGTGCTGGTTCTGCTCATATGAAGCTCAATTCTTGCTAAATATATGAAGGTGTAGGGGCGTTCGGATGAGCTTATGCTCTGTCCTTACTTTTGATAAGCAAGCAAGGCTGACTTATATCGACTTATTTGAGGGTGGTGTGTGTCAATTAGATTGAAAGTCGCCCGTAGTGCAAAAGAGCTGGATGATGTTTTCAAGCTACGCTACGACGTTTATGTCAGTGAGAGGGGTAAGTTTTCTGAAAAACGGGCCAGTAGCGACGGACGCATTGTCGATCACTTTGATGTCCTGCCCGGGGTCGCTAATGTTGTTGCCTATGATGGTGATACGGCGATAGCTTCATTTCGGGTCAACAAGGATTCCAGTGTTGGTTTGGCACCGGAGAAATATTTTGATTTTTCTAATGAGCGGGCAAAAATCACTAAGTTAGATGAGGAATGTGTTGCTCTAATAGTTAGTTGCAGCATGTTGGCGATACGCAAGCAGTGGAGGAACCAGCGTAACGTCATCTTTGCACTGTTTAAAAAAGTAACAGGGGTTATGCATGCTTGGGGTGCCACTCATGTGTTCGGTGCTGCTAGCGCGGAAACCTTTTCACTCTATGGGCGGCTTGGGGTTGAGGCAGTTGCCAAAGATTGCTGGATTGAGTCTGTCGGTGATAGGTTGGTACCCGTTGTCGGACGGTTTGATAAGGTGTTTGCTTGGGCATTCGGCCCTGAGATTTCTTCGGCGAAAAGTTTTTGGCTGGATAATTCCTGTGCAGAGTTTGAGACGATACTGCTTTCCCCGGGGGAGGTGCTTTTTCATGAAAATGATGAAGCTGAATACGCTTATTCAATAGACAAGGGGGAGATGAGTATTTCGCGGCAAGGACCTGATAAGAAGGACCTTGTCATTGCCCGGCTTTGCAAAGGTACATTGTTTGGTGAGCTAGCGATGTTCGATGATGAGCGTCGAACAGCGATGGCGACGGCGACGGCGGTGGTGAATACACAGCTAATAGCCATTAAGCGGAACCATTTGCTGGATATTATTCGTGATGACCCGAAGAAAGCTGATCAATTACTTAAGCACTTTTCGTGCAGGCTGAGAGAAACGGAGCATTTGGCAATAGTGCAACAGTTTTCTCCCGAGACTAACCGTGTGGCTTTTGTCTTAAACCAGCTTTGGGGTTCCGCAAAAAAGCAGAAAGAATGTTCGGCAACGCGAGTCTTAAAGATAGGCGCTGAACAAATTGCCAAGCAGGCTCAGCTTAGAGAGTCTGAAGTTCGTAGAGTGCTTGAAATATGTAGAGCCAGTGGCGGGCTAGACTATGCCGATGACATGGTGCATTTTTTTCGGGCACCAGTTAGCGAAGGTGCTGTGAATACCGGTGAGGCTCGGTAGTCCGGGTTTTGTAAGTTAAGTTTTTCCTTGTTTAGTCTGTATTGATAGGCAGCATGGGCTGCATTTTTTGTGAATACAGCCTTTAATCCCTTTATGAAATCGGGTTCTTTGCCTGATAATTCCCACGGTGGATGCGGTTTATTGGTATGCCAATTTGGACTTGTTAGTCTATACTGGTGCGCTTGTTGTGGGGCGGCTTTCTAATTATTGGCTTGGACCTTGAGCTAGCGTCAGGGTTGATAGGGTTGTATCGTCATTTATTTTCCTTGTAAAATAAATTCAGCTTATGGGTATGGGTATGGGTGCGCGAGCTTCCATGTTGATTTGTTTTAAAAAATAATAAAGATGATATCTACAGTGTGTTCTAGCAATGCTTTTTGGTGGGTCTCGAGAATACCTTGGAACTTCCAACTTGTGAGGTCGGGCCGGCTACCTAGGGCGAGGGGGCTGTGGTTGTTTCTTCGCTCGCCACATACGGAAGGTCTGGCTGGACCATTAATCAGGGATTGCGACCGCTAATCGCTGAGCTGTTCGCGTTCGAGAAAAACTTATACCACAATCTATCTCCATACCAATAACATAGTAATAGTCAGCAATGGGTTGGCGAAAGTAGGGGCAATATAAATGGAAAAGCTGGAGACGGGCGTTATCGCTAAATCGAAGTTTGACGACTTGCCTGTCGGTGCTAAGGGTCTTGGTGGTTTTAACCTGCCTCACATTCGTGGTGCCACAGGAAAATTTCGCTTATTTGGCCATTATGTGCATGTGCAATTTCTCTTACTAGCATTGACTGAGTTCGCGGTTATTTATGCAATTACTCTTGCGATCTATAATTATTTTATCGTTCCAGGCTCTGCCGGTACAACGGATTCCGTCTTAGAGCTTGGTGCTAAACTGGCTTTAATGGCGGTTACTTTTGTGACGTTTATGGTGGCCATGGGGCTTTACGATACCCGTCAGCGAGAGCGCTTGTCGGGCTTGGTTATGCGCTTGATAGCCGCTTTGTTTTGCGCAGGCATTGCTATGACAGTGCTCTACCAATTTATTCCGACCCTCTCCGCAGGTGACGGCCTGCTAAAAGCCAGCGCGGTTGCCTCGGTTGCCAGCTTGGCGGGGATCCGCGTTTTGTTTTATAAATTCGTCGATGGCCGTTTTTTGTTGCGTCGAGTATTGGTGGTGGGTGCGGGTAAAAAAGCCTTGTTTATTGATAGGTTGCGCCGAAAAGCGGATATGCGGGGGTTTCATTTGGTTGGCTTTGTTGAGTCTGACCCAGAGCAAGCCTCGCTGGTGGAGCAGGGTCGAATTCTTCATTTTGACAAGAGCTTGTGTGCTTATGCCTTGGAGAATAATATTGATGAGATAGTCGTTGCTCTTGACGATCGGCGCCAGAATTTGCCCACGGATGATTTGCTGGATTGCCGCATGAGTGGCATTGATATTACCGATACCCTTGATTTCTTTGAGAGAGAAAGTGCGCTGATACAACTTGATCTCGTTCAGCCTAGTTGGCTTATACATGCCGGTGGGTTCAAAAGAAACTTTATTCGAGCTAGCGTGAAACGCATTTTCGATGTTTTCGTTAGCGTTTCGCTCCTACTGTTTAGCACTCCTTTTATGCTTTTGACGGCGCTGGCCATTTACTTGGAGGGCGGTGGGGGGCCAGTTTTTTATAGCCAGCAACGTGTTGGTCGCAATGGCGAGTGTTTCAATGTCCATAAATTTCGTAGTATGAAAACGGATGCCGAGGCTGATGGCGTAGCGCGATGGGCGCAAAAGGAAGACCCTAGAATCACCCGTGTTGGATCATTTATTCGCAAGTACCGACTTGATGAATTGCCTCAGTTATGGAACGTGCTGGCGGGTGACATGAGTCTGGTAGGCCCTAGACCTGAGCGTCCCGAGTTTGTGAAAGAACTATGTCAGGTGAACTCCCTGTACAAGGAGCGACATCGCGTCTGTCCGGGCATTACTGGTTGGGCGCAGCTGTGCTACCCCTACGGTGCTTCTGCCGAAGATTCGATGTCAAAGCTTCAATATGATTTGTATTATGTTAAGAATCATGGCCTTTTTCTTGATGCCTATACCTTAATTCAAACGGTTGAGGTTGTTTTGTTCAAAAAAGGCTCTCGGTAAGGCCTCTCTTATTTCACATGATGACCTTCATCTCGCGTGATTCTTACAGTTCATCGTGATTCTTACAGTTTATTTTGAGTTTAGCCCGTATTTTTCAAATAAGTTATAAAGTGTGGGGCGAGTGATACCCAGTGCCTTCGCTGTTTCGGAAACATTATTATCGGTGTGATTTAGGGCCCGTTGAATTGCCTTCCGTTCGGCATCCTCTCTGACTAATTTCAGGTTTAAGGGTAGAGGCTCTGTGGCGGGCGGTGTGAGTTGTAGGTCGTCCAGGGTGATTTGCGTACCATCAGCCATGATCACGGCGCGTTTTAGTTTGCTTTCAATTTCACGAACATTTCCGGGCCAGTCGTAGCTTTCTATTGTAGCTAGGGCGTCTTTATCAAACCCTCGTATGGCTTTGCTATATTCTCGGTTGAACCTGTCAAGGAAGGCTTTGGCGAGAATTAGAGAGTCGCCTTCACGATCCTTAAGCGGCGGGATATCAATAGTTATTTCGCTAATTCGGTAGTAGAGATCTTCCCGGAATCGCCCCTCAGTAATATGTTGTGCTAGGTTTTGGTGTGTTGCACAGACGATACGGACGTCGACGGGTATTTCCACTCTGCCCCCAACCCGCTCGATGACTCGTTCCTGTAAAAACCGTAGAAGCTTTGCTTGTAGCTCAAAGGGTAGGTCTCCGATTTCATCAAGGAACAGCGTGCCTCCATCAGCAAGCTCTATTTTCCCCTGTGTTTGCTTGGCGGCACCAGTAAAGGCGCCTTTTTCATAACCAAATAACTCACTCTCTAGCAGGTTGTCTGGGATGGCCGCGCAATTAATTGCGACAATCTTTTCATTTGCTCGGGGGCTCAGGGCATGGAGGGCTTGAGCGAATAACTCCTTGCCTGTCCCACTGGCGCCGAGTAACAGTGTGGTGATGTCGGAGGGCGCTATTTTTTCAATAGTTTGGCAGACCTTGAGTAGCTGAGAGCTTGCGCCAATAATCCCTTCGAGGGGCATGGCTTGTTGGGCGCATAATAGTTGTTGGTTTTCTTTCTCAAGGGCATGTACCCGATAAGCGCGATCAACAACAAGTAGTAAGATATCTGGGTCGACAGGTTTTTGGTAAAAATCATAGGCGCCGAGGCCGATTGCTTTGACGGCATTGGCGCGATCATTGTCACCTGTGACAATGATGATTTTAGTTGTCGGTGCCATGGAGAGTATTTCTTCCAGGGTGGCAAGACCCTCGCTGACACCTCCTGGGTCGGGGGGTAGCCCAAGGTCGAGGAGTACAACGCCAGGTTGGTGGCGGCGAAATTGATTAATAGCATCTGTTCTGTCGCTGCTAATGGCGACTTCATAATTATCAAAGCACCAGCGCATTTGGCTCTGTAAGCCGGGATCATCTTCAACAATTAATAAGTGTTTATTGGTTTGGCTCAAGGTGAGCGCCCTCTGTTATTGCTGGTCGTTTACTCTGGCAAGGTATGGTGATGCAGAATAGCGAACCCTTGCCGGGAGTGCTTTCTACACTGATATTGCCACCAAGTGTGCGGATGTACTCGCGGCTCTCAAAGGCGCCGATTCCCATACCGGTTAAACCCTTGGTTGAATCAAAGGGTTTAAATAATCGGGTGTTGATGAATGAAGCATCCATACCGCAACCCTTATCTTCTACTTCTACGACGATATGCCCCCCAGTCTCATACAGGCGAACGAGGATTTGCTCGGTGTTTGTTGTGGCTTCCTGAGCGTTTTGTATGATATGCGAAAACACAGTGGAAAGTTGTTCGTAGTCGGCAAAAACACTAGGGACTTGTGTGCCGGCGTCCAGTTTTGGTACGGGTAGTTGAGCGCCGTGGTTGCTGACAACTTGGCTCAAAAGTGCTGTGAGGTTGACTTCAGTGGGCTGGCTGCCCCGTAGACCGCTTCTCATTTGCTCCATTAAGCCCGTCATGCGCGCCACCGAGTTTTCAATAGTCAAGATTACATCGTCGACGAAAGCAGGGTTGTGTTTATGCTTTTCAGCATTGGCCACGATGAGAGATTGCTGGGCTAGGATGTTCTTTAAATCATGAACAATATAAGCAGAGAGACGATTAAAGGCGTCGAATTGACGAGTTTGTAGTAGCGCTTGGTCCGTTTGATATTGGGCGAGGTGACTGGCAGCCTGCAGGCCTGCAGTCTTCAGTAAATCCCGGTCTTCCCAGTTGAGTGACTTATGTATTTCTGAGTGCCTGATGATGGCGAAGCCATAGAGCTCAGCATTAAAATCGAGTGGGATAATTAACCAAGCGCCTTCGATACCAGTGAGTGAGGGGGGTAGGGTCAGGCCTGAATAGAGGGTCGGGTCCTGGCGAAATTCTTCAATATCTATAATCCATGAGTTTGCTTCTACAAAGCGAATCATGGAGTTGAACTCGGTGGCGTTAATGGTGCCAGGCTCTGGCATATTCCAGTTACTCAGGACTGTGTAGCCCCCCTTATCTTGCTTGGCCCAGAGAATCCCGCCCTCACTACTCACTAAGCTAGCGATGGCGCGGATGATGCGTTCGGGCACGGTCGTTTCACTAGCCGCGAGTGTACGAGTGAATTTTAGCCACTCTTCCCGATAATCGTAACGGTAGCTAAAAAAATGTTTGCTCAGTAGCACGCGTGTTTGAGCTCGGATATTTCCTGAGAACAACAGAATAACTAAAAGGATGCCACTGCCGCCAAAAAAAGCGATTTGAACTGTGCCACCCCAAGTGCCGCCATAGTATCGAATGAAATATCCGGCGCCAGCCATTGTGAGTAGGTAGATACCGGCGCCTACGACCGTCACTGAATGGAAGACTACGTCGCGGGAAACATGGATGCCAAGCTCCCACTTTGGGTTGCGAGCAATTGAGATTGCGATTAAAGGTACGGCAAGGCTGTTTACGAAACCTCGCGCAGTCCATAAGTTAGGGTTGACCTGCTTAAATAGTAAGGCTTCAGAATAGAGAAAAAAATCATAGGCGAACATACCTGCGATACCAATACACAAATATTTGATTGCCCAGCGGTCGGTTTGCTTGCTATAACGAAATATTTGTTCGACCAGTAACATGCCGGCGATAGCAATCGTTATCCACACCAGTAGTGAGCTATCTCTGGATATTGACAGGGGGAGGTTTGAGTGGGAGATGGTGATTGGCACGATAAACAATAGAATAATGGCTATTGAGAAACCGGTGAAAAATAGGGTGTTCCAGCTTGATGTGGTTAACGTTGCTGAATCGAGTGCTGCATTATCGGTATCGTGATGATTGACCATCTTAAGTAGAAAAAGGCACCAGGCACTATCTTTTGCTAGTTCAAAAGCCTGAATCATCTCTAGTGGGGGTTGTATTATAGTGAGTGTGGATATTGCTAAAAGTGCAGCCCAGGCGACAGTGCAGCCGGTCGCGAGAATAACGGAGACGCCAAGCTGACGGCCGCGCCAAGAAAAAACGAGTAAGATTAATAATGCTAAATAAGTGATAAAGGCAGCGAGGTAGCTTATAAATCCAATATTCAAGAGTACGTCCCATAGGCGCAGGCTATATACTGCGAGCTTAACAGTCTTGCTACTGAGTACAAGTTAAAGGCGTTTTGGCTTGGTCGGTTTGGGTTTACGTACGGCCAGTACGTCGGTGTTGACAGGGCTTGGGCTCATTGTAATCTTATTAAATGGATAGATCATAGAAAGGGAAGGTGGGTATTTGAATTCAGGGCAGATGAAAAAAATAGCAGTCGTTGGTTTGGGTTATGTCGGTTTACCCTTAGCTGTTGCGTTTGGTAAACAAGTCGCGACCCTTGGTTTTGATCTTGACCAGCGAAAACTTGAAAATTACCGTAAAGCTATCGACCCTAGTGGCGAAGTGAGTGGCGATGAATTAAAGGCCGCTGCACAATTAGAATTTACCAGTGATCCTGCTCGCCTTGCCGAAGCTGAGGCGATTATAGTCGCCGTGCCAACGCCAATAGATGAAGCTCGGCGTCCTGACCTGGGTCCTTTAGCGGGGGCGTCTCGCACGGTTGGAGCTAATCTCTCACCGGGGGCAATTGTCATTTTCGAATCGACTGTTTACCCGGGGTGTACGGAAGAAGTTTGTATCCCGATTCTTGAGGCGCAATCGGGGCTAGTGTGGCTTGGGGGACCCGATGTTGATTCGGCATCTGATAAACCGGGCTTTTATGTTGGCTATTCACCGGAGCGAATTAATCCGGGCGACAAGGTTCACCGCCTAGAAACGATTGTTAAAGTGGTTGCTGGCGATACACCGCAAACACTCGATAGAGTTGCCAGTCTCTATGAGCGCGTGGTTGATGCAGGGGTTCACCGTGCCGCTAGCCTCAAGGTTGGTGAGGCCGCGAAGGTGATTGAAAACACACAGCGCGATTTAAACATTGCCTTGATGAACGAATTGTCTTTGATCTTTCACAAACTGGGTATCGACACCCTTGATGTTCTTGAGGCTGCGGGTAGTAAGTGGAATTTCCTGCCCTTTCGCCCGGGCCTCGTTGGCGGGCACTGCATTGGTGTTGATCCCTATTACCTGACCTATAAGGCGGAGGCTGCGGGGCATCACCCGCAGGTCATCCTCGCCGGTCGACAAATCAATGATGGCATGGGTAAGTATATTGCCGAGCAAACTGTTAAGGGCTTGATTAAAAATAACTGTAAGGTTAATGGTGCTAAAGTCATCGTGCTAGGGCTTACGTTTAAGGAGGATTGTCCCGATCTTAGAAATTCCAGGGTGATTGATATTATTCATGAGCTGGAAACCTATTGTTGTGACGTCTCGGTTCACGACCCCCTGGCAAACCACGGTGAGGCGCAAGCAGAATACGGTGTCGAGCTGGTGGACTGGGAGCGATTGCCTGAAGCTGATGCGGTTGTCCTTGCCGTGGCTCACCGCTTTTATCAAGCCTTAGAGCTTGTCGATGTGAAAAAGATTATGGCTGAAAGCGCTCTGTTAATGGATATAAAGTCGGTACTCGACCGGCAAGCCTGTCATGAGCAGGGCATTACTTTATGGCGTTTGTAGCGTTAAACAGCTGAGTTTATAGTGTCAGCTATTTTTACACTTTTATGTTGGGCCAGTGTTGACTGCCTCTAACTTATTGTTTAAAAAGTGCTATTATTTGTGGTGTGTTTTTTGCATGCTTTCATCAATGGATGACGAATATCGAAAGTTGAGGTTTTAAAATGAGCGAACAACCCGAAGAGAAGCAAGCGTTGGATCAAGGCGTTGACCTGGGGCGACGAAAATTGGCGAAAATTGGTGCAGCTGCACCGGTAATAATGACTCTGGCTAGCCGCCCTGTATTTGGTGCTCAATGTTTGTCGCAGATGATGTCGGGCAATGCGTCCCATCAAGAGGGTAGTTGCTCGCTGGGCTGGAGCCCGGGTGGGTGGTGCAATGCGGGTGGGGAAGTTAACCACGTGCCAACAAGTCAGGCCTGGAGTGATGCGGGTTTGACGATGGGAACCAAAGTTTGCTCGAGCGGTAACGGACAGGGCAACGGACCGGGTAATGGTCAAGGTAGTGGGCTGGGTGACGGCAGTGGTAATGGCAACTGTACTTTTGACGGTGGCTCACCGGTTACAGAGACGCCTTTCTCCCCCCCTGGTGGCTATCCTGATGATATTTCGATACTTGAAGTGATTACTGACCCGGCTATCGATCCAGAGCTGCGCCATTGCTTGACCGCGTACTTGAATGCCTGCTTGAGTGAGAGTACTG
>JQIA01001545.1_pt1 | contig 12374 bp, 8 predicted proteins | sample 811431 | NCBI WGS metagenome assembly JQIA01 (sample SAMN02998118, study PRJNA258478) | marine sediment metagenome | biome: marine; feature: seafloor; material: sediment; isolation source: oil-polluted sediment collected from 3 locations (0.5 km, 0.7 km and 0.9 km)... | place: USA: Gulf of Mexico ... | reverse complement strand
GAGTTAATACTAGATGTGATTGAAAGAGATACAAAAGCTCTTTTTCCAACCGAACATGTTAAAAAATTAGCAGAATTAGGTTTCTTGGGAATGCTAGTTGATCCAAAATACGATGGAACAGGTATGGATACAATTTCATATGTTTTAGCACTTGAAGAAATCTCAAAAGTTGATTCTTCATTAGCTGTTATTATGTCTGTAAATAATTCTCTTGTTGCATATGAAATTGAAAAATATGGTACTGAAGAGCAAAAAGAAAAGTTTCTAAAACCTCTTGCTCGAGGTGAAAAGATTGGAGCATTTCTATTATCAGAGCCAGAAGCGGGTTCAGATGCAACTATGCAACGTACTACCGCAATTGATATGGGTGATCATTATCTTGTTAATGGAACAAAAAATTGGATTACAAACGGTAATTCTGCTTCAACATATGTAGTTATCGCGCAAACCGATAAGGAAAAAGGTCACAAAGGAATTAATGCTTTAATAGTTGATCGTCATGCAGAAGGCGTAAGCATTGGACCACACGAAGATAAAATGGGAATGAGAAGTTCCGATACACATTCTGTTATGTTTACTGATGTTAAAGTTCCAAAAGAAAACAGACTTGGTGAAGACGGTATGGGTTTTAAAATTGCTATGAAAACACTTGAAGGCGGACGATTAGGTATTGCTGCTCAAGCATTAGGATTAGCATCGGGTGCATATGAATTAGCTCTTAAATATGCTCATGAAAGAAAAACTTTCGGAAAAGAAATTATAAAGCATCAAGCTATTGCTTTTAAATTAGCCGATATGGCAACAGAAATTGAAGCTGCAAGATTTTTATGTATGAAAGCAGCTTGGCTTAAAGATAATAATCAACCTTTTGGTACAGAAAGCGCAATGGCAAAACTATATTGTGCAGAAATGGCAATGAAAGTAACTACTGAAGCTGTTCAGGTTTTAGGAGGTTATGGTTATGTTAAGGAGTATCATGTTGAGCGATTAATGAGAGATGCAAAACTTACTCAAATTTATGAGGGTACATCCGAAATTCAGAAAATCGTTATTTCAAGAGCAATTAGTAGTTTTTAATATTAGATTTTTTAATAATAGATATTTGAAAAAGGTTAGTAAGATGTTTCTTATTAACCTTTTTCTTACTTTTGTATTTAAATTATAAAAAGAAACAAATGAATCAAGCTGATATTTATAAATCATCTAATAATATTAGAGTAATTACAGCAACGTCTCTTTTCGATGGGCACGATGCAACCATTAATATTATACGCAGAATTATTCAATCAACTGGGGGCGAAGTAATACATCTTGGTCATAATATATCTGTCGATGAAATAGTAAACTGTGCTATTCAGGAAGATGCACATGCTATATCTGTCACTTCGTATCAAGGTGGACATATGGAATTCTATAAATATATTTTTGATTTATTAAAGAAGAATAATTGCGAGCACATTAAAATTTTTGGTGGTGGTGGCGGTGTAATTCTTCCACACGAAAAGGCAGAATTGGAAGAGTATGGTATTGCGGGAATATACTCTCCGGACGATGGAAGGAATATGGGTTTGCAAGGAATGATAAACGATTTAATGCAAAAATCTGATTTTCCTCTTGGTTCTTCTAGTATTGATTTAAAAAGGGTAAAGTCTCAAGATCAGCGCGAAATAGCATCTTTAATATCTAAAGCAGAAAATTACACAGATGATGCTGAAAATTATTTGCAAACCATAAGAAAGGATATTGAAAATAACAAAACTCCGATAATTGGTATTACGGGAACTGGTGGAGCAGGAAAATCATCCATTGTTGATGAAATTATTATACGATTTCTTGACTTGTATCCAAATTTGTCAATTGGAATAGTGTCAGTCGATCCATCAAAAAGAAAAAGTGGAGGAGCTCTGTTAGGTGATAGAATTCGAATGAATTCAATAAATCATCCAAATATTTACATGCGATCTTTAGCAACACGACAACAAAATTTAGCTTTGTCTGCTCACGTTAAGGATGCGGTTGATATTTTAAAATATGCTGATTATGATTTAATTATATTGGAATCTTCTGGAATTGGACAGTCCGATACAGAAATTATTGATCAAAGTGATGTTTATTTTTATGTTATGACTCCTGAATATGGAGCTGCATCGCAACTTGAGAAAATTGCTATGCTTGATTACGCGGATATTATTGCATTAAATAAATTCGATAAGCAAGGTGCTTTAGATGCATTGCGTGACGTTAAAAAACAATATCAACGAAACAATACATTATTTGAAACTCCTGTTAATGAAATGCCTGTTTTTGGAACAATAGCATCTCAATATAATAATGAAGGTGTTAATATTCTTTTTGAAAATCTTGTAAAAGTTGTTAGCTCAAAAACAGGATATAAATTTCCTGATACCAAGAAAAAATTAAGCATTAGCCATAATAATCAGCAAATAGTTCCTTCAAGTAAAGTAAGATATCTATCAGATATTGCTGATGCGGTTAGAAACTTTAATAATGATGTTGATGAAAAAGCAGAAATTGCAAATCGTTTGCAAGCTTTTGAAGCTACTTTAAAAGAGTTTGATGATATTGAAGGGATTTCTGATAAAATAGCTGAGTTAAAAGAAGAATTAACTAAGCCATATCTTGGAATTATTGAAAACTGGGAAAGCAAAAAGCAAAATTATAAAAATGAGTTTTTTACATATCAGGTTCGAGGTAAAGAAATAAAAGTTGAAACTCATTTTAAATCACTTTCGCAATCGAAAATTCCTAAAATAGCACTTCCAGCTTATTCATCTTGGGGTGATATTTTAAAATGGAGTTTGAAAGAAAATGTGCCCGGAGAGTTTCCATATGCTGCAGGTGTGTTTCCTTTTAAAAGAGAATCAGAAGATCCAACCAGGATGTTTGCAGGCGAAGGAGGACCGGAGCGTACAAATAAAAGATTCCATTATTTATCTAAAGGACAAAAAGCAAAGCGTTTATCAACGGCTTACGATTCAGTAACTCTTTATGGTGCTGATCCAGATAAAAGACCAGACATTTATGGAAAAGTTGGTAACTCAGGTGTCTCAGTTGCTTGTTTAGATGATGCTAAAAAGCTTTATTCTGGATTTGATCTTGTAAATCCTTATACTTCAGTTTCAATGACAATTAATGGCCCAGCGCCTTTAATGGTTGGTTATTTTATGAATGCCGCTATTGATCAGAATTGTGAAAAATTTATTTTTGAAAATGGTCTTAAAGAAAAAGTAGAAAAGCAAATTGAAAATATTTATAAAGAAAAAAACATTGAACGTCCTAAATATCAAGGAGAACTACCTAAAACAAATAATGGTTTAGGATTATTTCTTTTAGGTGTAACTGGCGATCAGGTTTTACCTAAAGACGTATATCAGAAGATAAAAGAAGAAACTATTCAAAATGTTAGAGGTACCATTCAAGCGGATATTTTAAAAGAAGATCAAGCACAAAATACTTGTATTTTTTCAACCGATTTTGCCTTAAAAATGATGGGCGATATACAAAAGTATTTTATTGATAATTGTGTTAAGAATTTTTATTCAGTATCTATTTCTGGTTATCATATTGCTGAGGCAGGTGCCAATCCTATAACGCAGTTGGCTTTTACTTTGGCCAATGGATTTACTTTTGTTGAGTATTATCTTTCCCGAGGAATGAAAATCGACGAGTTTGCTCCTAGTTTATCATTTTTCTTTTCTAATGGTCTTGATCCTGAATATTCAGTTATTGGAAGAGTTGCTCGAATTATTTGGGCAAAAGCAATGAAGAATAAATACAAAGCAAATCATTTATCTCAAAAATTAAAATATCATATTCAAACTTCTGGCAGATCTTTGCATTCACAAGAAATTGAATTCAACGATATAAGAACAACACTTCAAGCGCTTTCTGGAATTTATGATAATTGTAATTCATTGCATACAAATGCTTACGATGAGGCCATTACAACTCCAACAGAAGAATCTGTTAGAAGAGCAGTTGCTATTCAAATGATTATAAATCATGAATTTGGATTAGCTAAAAATCAAAATCCTCTTCAAGGATCGTTTATTGTTGAGGAATTAACTGATCTTGTTGAGGAAGCAGTTATGGTTGAATTCGATAGACTAACCGATCGTGGAGGTGTTTTAGGAGCAATGGAATCCATGTATCAAAGAGGTAAAATTCAAGATGAATCTCTTTATTATGAGACAATGAAACATACTGGAGAACTTCCAATAATGGGAGTAAACACTTTCTTGTCGTCTCATGGTTCACCAACGATTCTTCCTAAAGAAGTAATTAGAGCAACTGAAGAAGAAAAGACTTATCAAATAGAAAATCTAAATAATTTACATAAGGTTCACGAAGGATTATCAAATGAAATTCTTTTAAAATTAAAACAAGCTGTTCTCGATAATAAGAATACCTTCGAATATTTAATGGAAGCAACAAAATATTGCTCAATAGGACAAATTACAAATGCATTATATGAAGTTGGTGGACAGTACCGAAGAAATATGTAAGATAATTTAAGTCTTTAGAAACATTGATTGATATAATATGTATTAATGTATAGCTTGATAAACCACAAAAAATATAAACTCATAGCCTATGAATTTTAAGATAGAATATTCAGCAGATAGTTTAATTGTTGTTATTAATCCTAGAACCACCTTTACAAAGGTTGGGGTATATAATAATAAAAATCTAGTATTCTTAAAGAAGATAAAATATTCAGAAGAGGATTTAAAACAATTTTCAAGAATTGAAGATCAAACAGAATTTCGAAAAACTGCAATATTAAACGAATTAAAAGATAACGACATTGAACTTGATAAAATAAGAGTTGTAATTAGTAGAGGAGGCTTAATAAAACCTGTAAAATCTGGAATTTACTTGGTAGATGATAAGGTGCAACAAGATTTGATGAATTCAATACAAGGTTCAGATATTGTTAATTTGGGTGGTTTAGTATCTGCAAGTATTGTTAAGGAATTTCCTAATGCTAGAGCGTTAATTGCTGATCCCGTGGTTGTTGATGAGTATGAGGATATTGCAAAAGTAACAGGTTTGCCAGATATTAAAAGAAGATCAATTTTTCATGCATTAAATCAAAAAGATATTGCTCGTCGATATGCAAAATCTAAGAATAAGGAATATAATGATTTGAACCTAATTGTTGCTCATCTTGGTTCAGGAATAACAATTGGTGCACATAAAAAAGGATCTGTTATTGATTCTAATATGGGTTATGATGGCGATGGTCCATTTTCACCAAATAGAGCAGGAAGTTTACCCTCAGGCGATTTAATTAGACTTTGTTTTAGTGGTAAGTATTCAAAGGATGAGCTTTTAAAGAAAGTAAGTATTGAGGGTGGATTGTATGCTCATTTAGGGAGTTTTAGTGGTTTGGAAATTGATAAAAGAGTTTCAGAAGGAGATGAAGAGGCTGCTTTTGTTTTTGAAGCAATGGCTTATCAGGTTTCTAAAACTATTGGCTCAATGTATGCTGTCTTAGCAGGAAATGTTGATGCAATAATTATTACTGGATCATTAGCAAATAGCTCTTGGTTTGTTCGTAAAATAATGGAAAGAATAGAAAATATTGCTCCTGTTACTGTTTATCCGGGATCAGATGATATTAAAACTTTGGCCTTGAAAGGACTTGCAGCACTTTACGGTGATGAAGAAGTATTTCAATATTAGAAAGAATAGGATGTAGTAAACAATTGTAAAGATATTAACACTTTGACAGGCTCAGCGTGACAACATTTTAAAAATGTCATGCTGAGCCTGTCGAAGTATAGACATTTATTTAGTTCTTTGAAGCACCATTTTTTATTATTTCTTGAATGTATTTATCAGGAACTTGAATAGTTATTACTTCTCCTGTAGCTGTTAATACATCTTTAGCAAATACTTTCACGTCAACAGTAACTTTTTTACCTTTTATTTCTCTAATTGTGCCTCTTATTTGTAAGGTACAATCAATTGGTGTAGGTTTTAAGTATTTAACATTTAATGTTCCAGTTAAAAATCTGAACGAAGGTTCTGTATCCATATCTCTTCCTTCTTGTTTGTACATCGCTGCTGAAGCCGATCCTGTTCCATGACAATCAATAAGAGAAGCAATTAATCCTCCATACACAAATCCTGGAATAGCTGTATGTTTTGGTTGAGGAGTGAAAGTACTTATTGTTTCATCACCATCCCAAACGGTTTTGATTTGATAACCATGTTCATTTAATTTACCACAACCATAACAATGACTCAAATGATCGGGATAATAATCTTGAAATGCTTTTGTTTCCATATTGTAGATTTTTTATTTTATCGATTAACAAAAATACAGATTTAAAATAAGTCATTTAATAATGTACTAATAAACTATCTTCTTTTTTTGTATAGGATTAAATGAATTGTAAATTTATCTACTTAAAAAAAAGACATGGATTTTCAAAAAATATTAAATCACTTTTTACCTTCAAAAATTTTAGTAGAAATTAAGCCATTTGGGAATGGTCATATTAATTCAACCTATAAAGTAACATTCAAAAATAACGAGCAAGAATATATCTTGCAGAAAATTAACATATCGGTTTTTACAAAGCCAAATGAACTTATTCAAAACCATATTAAAATTCAAGATCATCTAAAAAAGCTTATTTCTGATATTGAAATTCCTCAATTAAATCCTACAACTGAAAATCAATTTTTATACAAAGACGAAAATGGTGGTGTCTGGCGATTAACAAATTTTATTAAAGATTCATATTCAATCGATGTACTTGAAAACAACAATCAAGCATTTGAAGCTGGGAGAGGATATGGTTGGTTTGCAAATTCTTGTTCAGAATTAAATCCATTGGAATTTAAAGAAGTAATTAAAGATTTTCATAAACTTTCATTTCGAGTTGATCAACTTAACGAAGCAATAAAACTCGATAAAGCAAATAGATATAATTCAGTAAAAAGTATAGTTGATTTTTACAAGCATAGAGAAAAATCATAATGGAAATTGAAAGATTAATAGATATTCGAAAAATTCCTTTGAGGATTGTGCATAACGATACTAAAATTAATAATCTTCTATTTCGAAATAAAAGTGCTGTTGCTGTAATTGATCTTGATACTGTAGGTCCAGGTATTATTTTCTACGATTATGGCGATGCTTTACGCACATTAGCAAATACAGCCGCAGAAGATGAGAAAAATATTGGTTTGGTTGGTTTTAATCTAGATGCTTTTGAATCATTCACAAAAGCTTATTTGCAACAGATTGCAACGAGTCTAAATGAAAAGGAAAAGAGATTATTATATCGTGCACCAATTTTAATGACATTTATTATGGGAATCAGGTTTCTAACTGATTTTTTAAATGGCGATGTTTATTATAAAACATCATACTCTGAACATAATTTAAGTAGAACATTAGTCCAAAAACGATATATTGAATTAATGGAACAAAGTGAAAATCAGATGAAAGAAATAATATATAAATATTTAACCTAATTATTTTAACCATGAGAAGATTAACTAGTTTTTTGATTTTGTTGGCAATAATTTTCACTCAATTGAGTTGCGATACTCAACAAAAGAGTAATAAAAATGAAATTTTTACGGCAAAGCAAGTTTTTGAAGTACCAGATCGTCCAAAAGGACAACAAGATGTAATAGAATTAAGCGCAGAACCAATTGATACTGTTCGTATGGCAATTATTGGTTTAGGAAATAGAGGATCAAGAGCAGTAAATAGTTATAATTTTATTGAAGGAGCTAAAGTAGTTGCAATTTGCGATGTAGTTCCCGAAAATGTTAAACGAGCTCAAGAAATGCTTGCTGAAGCTGGGAAGCCAATGGCTGATGAATATACCGATTCTTTAGCATGGAAAGAAATTTGTGAACGCGATGATATTGATCTAATTTACATTTGTACACACTGGGATTTGCATACACCTATTGCAGTTCATGCAATGGAAAATGGTAAGCATGTGGCAACTGAAGTTCCTGCAGCATTAACAATTGATGAATGTTGGCAATTAGTTAATACTGCTGAAAAGACCCAGCAACATTGTATGATGTTAGAAAATTGTAATTATGATTTCTTTGAAATGGCTACATTAAATATGGCTCAGCAGGGAAAGTTTGGTGAAATAATTCATGGCGAAGGTGCTTATATTCATGATTTGCGAGATGGGTATTTATTTAACGAGAAAAATGGATATTGGAACATGTGGAGATTGAAACATTTGGCAAAAGAAGATGGAAACAATTACCCAACACATGGATTTGGTCCAATATGTCACATAATGAATATTCATAGAGGCGATAAATTGAATTATTTAGTTTCGGTTTCAAGCGATCAATTTGGTTTGACAGCTTATGCAAAAGAAAAATTTGGAGAAGATTCAAAATATGCAAAAGCAAATTATGCAAAGGGAGACATGAGTACTACAATTGTTAAAACTCAAAATGGGAAAACAATTATGATTCAGCATAGTGTTACAAGCCCGCGACCATATAGTCGTATACATATGGTTAGTGGAACAAAAGGTTTTGCACAAAAGTGGCCTCGTAAAGGACTGGCCTTTGAGCCAAATGCACATAGCTATTTATCCGATGAAGAAATGGAAAAGGTACTGCTAGAATATGAGCATCCAATAACTAAAGAAGTAGGAGCAAAAGCAAAAGAAGTTGGTGGCCATGGAGGAATGGACTTTATTATGGATTACCGTTTAATTTATTGCTTACGTAACGGCTTACCATTAGATCAGGATGTTTATGATGCAGCTGAATGGTCGGCCATTGTTGAACTTTCTAGGGTGTCAGTTCAAAATCAAGGAATGTCTGTTGAAATTCCGGATTTTACACGCGGAGCATGGAATAAAGTAAAAACTGTAACTTATTTTAATAAGTAGATTGCAAAATCGAAGAATCATGATTTTATGAAATTTGATAATAGCATCCCTATTATTGATTGGTGTTGCAGTGGCAATAGAGTTTGATTTAGCAAATGCTGTTGGTGAATAAATTTTCTTATAGGCGTATTTTGGTTCTGGACTTAATTTCCTTTTAAGTTTATTTATATAAAAGAAAAACAACAAAAAAGAATAATTATTAAATCAATATTTAAGAAAAGGCCGTTCTATTTATGTAATGGCCTTTTGTTTTCACAACCACTTATTTAATAAAACAGAAATTATCTAAAATCGTTATTACTAAATGTATAATCATTTTTTATATTGAATAAATAATAGTAAATTCGATTTCCGTTTTAGAATAGCAAAAAATTTATTCGAGTGTTTAAATCTTGGCAAAAATACATATTTCATCCTTTGGCAGCTGGTTTTATATTAAGCCTAATTGTCATATTTGCTTTGGCTAGGTTTTTACCAAGGTATAATCTAAGTCTTGTAGAGAAAACAGAACTTAATAACAAAGGAGAAATATATTATTCAGATTTAGATGGAGACGGTGCTAGTGAGAAGCTTAACTATTATCATTATGATAAAATATTTCAGCCAACCTTATATTTGTATGATTCAAATAGTGATTTTATGTCACTTTGGAATTTCTTTGAATCTCCATTAGAAGAAAGTGAAATTTTTACAGGCGATTATAATAATGACAGTATTAAGGAGATATTTGTATTTACAAAACAAGTCGATTCCCTCTTTCTATACGTCATAAACCCGCGAAACGATAAAAAAGCAATTCTCAAAAGGAAATTTATTACTAGCATAGGAATTACTGATGCCAGTATAGAAGTAAATGTTTTAGGACTATTTAACTTAAATCAAGCTAAAAATAAAGAACTTCTTTTTATGGTAGATGCTGGATATCCTGTTATACCACGAAGAATTTTTTCTTTGGATATCTCAAACGAGGAATTGAACATGTCTCCTGAATTAAATGCTGATATTATATTCCCAATAGTTGTTGAGGATATAAATACGGATGGAGAACTTGAAATAATTGTGTCAAATAATTCTATTAATGTAATTGGAAACGGAAGCGAATCTAGGTTCATAGTGTTAAATCAGAATCTGGAATACTTATTTCAGCCAACTACCTTTATTGGAGGATCTTCTAAGATAACTGCTAAAACAATTCTTTTTAATGATGAAAAACATATAGCAGTTTTACATAGTGGAACAAATCCTGGAAATATATTTAATAACTTAATGATTTATAATTTAAAAGGAGAGATTGTAAAGGAGTTAAATATTAAAAACAAGAATAATTTATCAATAGAAAACATTAAAGATCCATATCATTTATATCTTTCATCTGGAAAAAAAATATATAAATATTCAGGTGAATTAATAAAAATAAATACAATTGTGGTAAGCAGAGGTGAAACTGTTGAATTTATTACTCAACTTGATATAACCGAAGATCAGAGTAACGAACTAATTTTTAGGAATGCTAATAAATTAATTATTTTATCTAAAGATCTAAATTACAAGTCTGAGCTAAACATTTCGGGCTTAGGGAAATTAATTTTGTCAGTTAAAAGAGATTTACAGAATACGAATAAAATTTCTTTTCAAGTTGGGAGTAATTGGAATCTATATAGTTTTAGTAAAAAAAGTGATTTCTTTTTTAGTCGTATATTTTATCTTACAATATTTGTAATTATTATGTTTTTAACCTTGTTTACCCCATGGATTAGTTCTAAGTTGAAGTATTTTATAAGATATGTTGTTGGTAGTGTAGAAAATGACTATTATTTTAATATTGAAAATAATATAGATGAAAAGGTTTCATTACTAAAATCAAGAGTAACTAAAATTGGGAATAATTTGAAGAGTGACTCATTTGGTAAAATAATTGAAGAAATTGATGGGGCTTTTGAAGAAATTAAAATAATTCCCAAAAAGATCAGGAAGCAATCTAAAAAACAGAAGAATATAAACGACCGAATTTTGGATTTAGTAAATAGTAAGAAAGTTGCTTTAAATGTAAGTGTAAAACCTTATGCTGAGTATTATAATCTTGATATTTCCGATGAAATCGAAGATTTATTAATTGAATATTTAGAAGTATATTTTAGGATTATTTCAAGCCATTGTAATAATTGTAAATTGGTATTGCAAATCGTTAAAGTAAATGATTATATAAATCTTTTAATGGAAGTTGATGAATTGATTAATGTAAATGATTTTACTGAAAATAAGGATGTTCTAGGAGTGTTGAAAAGATTAAACGGAGACATTGAGTTAGATAATATCAAAAATAATGGTACAATTATTAATACTAGTATCCCTTTAAATCGGAATAAATCAAAACAAAAAAAGATTAAAATTATAATCGCTGAAGATCATGAAGTATCTCTTTTTGGATTAACATCCTTGTTTAAAACAAAAAATGATATTGATATTGTTGGTACTGCAAAAAATGGAATGGAGGTTCTTAAAATAATTGAATCTAAGAATACCGATATTGTGATTACAGATATTTCGATGCCAGGAATGGATGGTATTGAACTTTCAAAAAGACTTAAAGATGATTATCCAGAAATAAGGGTTATTGTTTTTACAATGTATTTGGAAAATTGGTTTATCGAGCAATTAGTAAATTGTGGTACAAAAGGATTTGTTTCCAAAAATTCAAAGGTTGTTGAGTTAGTTGGAGCTGTTCGTAATGTTTACGAAGGCAATAACTATTATTGTCCTCAATTCAAATCAAAGTTCGGGTTTAATGGGAATAATACTGATAATACCAATAAACTTGATTCATTAACAAAAACTGAAATGCAAATTATTAAGCTGTTTGCAGAGAACTGTACTAAGGAACAAATTGCAACAAATATGAATTTGAATAAAAATATTATTGATGTTTTTATTGCAAATATACTTCTTAAATTGAACGCTGGTGACGAGGATGAAATTATCAGAATCGCCAAAAAGCAGAAATTTATCTCGTAATATTTTCTTCGAAAATCAACAATACTTATGTTGGTTTAACTAAATTTGCAAAGATAAATTGATGAGATTTATGGCAAGTTCGAAGAAAAAGATTAAAACGTATATTCAGAATAAAGAATATACAAAAGCGATAAAGGAATTAAGTGATTTAATTGATAAAGGCAAAGATCTATTAAGTAACTTGTTGTTAAGAGCCGAGGTTCATTATATATTGGAACAGCATGCAAAATCATTAAACGACTATAATAAAGCATTTAAAATAGACTCGAAAAATAAAATTATTGCTTCAAAAATTGAAATGATAAAAGATATTCTTAAATTTCAGTCTTTAAACATATATGAAGCAACAAATTTGAATTTGGATCCTTGGTTAGACGATTAATATTATGCAATTAAATTATAATTCAACACATACAGACGAGAAATACTTGGGAAGAGTAT
>JQIA01001544.1_pt1 | contig 12376 bp, 6 predicted proteins | sample 811431 | NCBI WGS metagenome assembly JQIA01 (sample SAMN02998118, study PRJNA258478) | marine sediment metagenome | biome: marine; feature: seafloor; material: sediment; isolation source: oil-polluted sediment collected from 3 locations (0.5 km, 0.7 km and 0.9 km)... | place: USA: Gulf of Mexico ... | reverse complement strand
GCCATAACTGACCTTGCAGACATAGACACCAGACTTTACTCTTCAATGGATAACCTACAAGGCTCTATTGTAGAACTTGGTAAAACATTTAAGTCTGTTGGTGGTTCTACTTCTCGTGCCTTTGGTGGGTTCTCTGAGAGAGGACTACAGGAAGAATTTGCTGATATACCAGACTTTGGTAAAGGCATAATAGAGGGGGGTGCGTACAAACGCCCTATCGAGAGAACATTAGAAGACGTACTCCTACAGATAGCGCCGGAACTTAGTACTATTGACGTAGATCCGGCCTCAATTAAAAAAGCCACGGACTTCTTATCTGTTAGCTTTGACGATATCACCGCCCTCATAATCACGAAGACTCTAGTAACTAAAGCTAGTGATGGGTCTTTAAAAGCCTCCTGGGTGGATAAACTAGAACGTGAGTTTGGTAGTGAGTACGCAGCAGAGTTATCTGATGATTTAAACAACGCATTTAATAGTACAATAGACACAACATTTGGGTTACTACAAGCACTAGACCCCGGTGCCCATATTGGGAACGCGTCTAACACGTTTACTACTTCGGTATCTAACGCACTAATTGATTCTGTTAATTCAGGTGCCTTTGCGGACGATCTTAGTTCACTTATATCAGTTAAAGACCTAAGCTCCTCTGAAGCAGCGGATAGAATCTCTGTGTACTTTAATGACTTATCAGATGAGATGATAAAATCAATCTTTCCGGTACTGGATGAGTTTAGACTAGCAGGAGAAGAACTAGGAGATACTCTAGCCAGGATGGTAGAGGAAACAGCTGCAGCAACTATGGGCTTTAGTCTACTTGGTCTACAGGGGTCTATCTTCGACCCCAATGTAATGACCCAGGCAGGCGTAGAGGCTAACATAGCTTTCCAGTCGGGCTTATTTAGTGGGTTCCAAGATGCTAGTGCCTGGGCGGAAGTCGCTGAAGCTTTTAGCCAAGTTATACTAACCGAGTTTGAACAGATTGAGGCTAAGATTGGGGTAGTTCAGGGCGAAGTAGCTGATGGGCTAGAACGTACTATTATGCAGGTCCTAGATGTTTCAAACGTCTCCGGCGCGGGCTTACTTGGCGAAGAGCTACAAACTTTAGCTGCTGATATGGAATCAGGGGCTATAACCTCTAAACAGGCCCTTATGGGCTTTAAGACTACGTGGGAACAATACCAGAAAGTAATGACTGCTGCCTCACAGGGTGTTGACCTTTCCGGCGAGTTGATTACACCAGAAACGCTAGAGCAGCTCGGCATGTTAGACTCTACTATCATGCAGACCACCGTAGCCCTAGGAGAGCTTCTAGCACTTGAAGAAGATAGACTAGCAGCAGAGGTTGCTGAGAATACAGGTAAGACCTTACAGGACTTCTTGGACTTAGTAGCTAATCTGCGAGATGCCGTACATAACATGATGCTGGGTGATTTATCTCCTCTAGCTCCTGGACAGAAACTCGAACTAGCTAAAGGTTCTTTTGACGAGCTTGTTAGGGAGATCGCTACAACTTCTGACGAAGAGAAGCGTTTCGAACTAATAGAAGACCTAGAAGGTAGTGCACTAGACTACTTAGGGCTAAGCAAAGACTACTACGGTGGTGTTGCGGAATATATAAGTGAGTTCGAGAGAGTTCAAGGGATACTCAGTAACTTAGCTGATGATATAACTGCTGAATACCAGTTGACAGAAGCAGAAAAAACTCTTGCTGTACTTGAAGAGGCGTATGACTTACAGGCACGTACTGCTGAGGTTATTGAAAATGGTTTCGCTGCGGTACTTAGACAGTTAACCCACAATAATCCCGAAGCTGCCTCTTCAATAGAAGGTTTCTACCAGGAGGAGCTAGGTAGGGCACCAGATGACGAAGGATTAGCGTACTGGTTAGAGCAGTTTGAAAGTGGCGCTTCTTTAGACTCTATTCAACAAGCCATAAACGATAGTACAGAGGGCGTAGCTTATGATGCAGGAACTGATCAAGGGTTTGGGGACCAGGCAAATATAATGATTGAAGCCGCCGTACCAGCAACCGTATCAAAAGTAGTTGCCACGCAAGATACTAATACTTTTGACCCTTCCACCTTTGACGCTGCTGCATTCTGGGCCTCCTTAGGCCTAAACTATATACCTAAGTTAGCTGAAGGTGGTATAACTTCCGGGCTATCTTTTGCCGGAGAAATTGGCCCAGAAGCTGTTGTGCCCCTACCTGATGGCAGAAGTATCCCAGTACAGATGCAAGGAGTACCCGCGGCTGATAACTCAGACATGGTAGCCCAGCTACAGGAATTAGTAGCCTCAACCCAAGAGCAATCTAGTTTAAACAGGGAAGTATTAGAGGAGATTACAGCGTTACTTGAAGACGCTAATCAGCTCGCAAACGACACAGCTAATGATAACAAGTTTAACTCCAGACAGAACCCTATAGGCCTATGACACTATTAAATGTAAGTACTAAGCGCCCTATCTTTATCATGGAGATAGGTGCGTTTAGGTTATCTGATAATACTATAGTTACCCAATACTTTTCTAACACCGGGTACGTGACAGAGCCCTCCGATACACCAGCTAATACGGCATATTCTACCAGATTAGAAAGTAACTTAACAGTATCCCGCAGTATCTTTAATAATCTAGATAAGGGGGGCATAGCTAATACCAATGTCGGGAACGTCACCCTAGCTAACCCAGATGGTGGTTTAGACTACCTACAAAACGACTACTCCTTGTCTGGCAGAACTATAGTACTTAAGTCAGGGAGTGTGGGGGATGCCCATAGTACTCTATCTACTATTATATCAGGAATTATAAAAAATGTATCCTACTCCGATAGCGCGGTAACTATAACTATAGAAGACAATAACTCTATTTTAGAGGGGCAGGTAGACTCTACTAAGTATACTACGGTATCTGGAGAGGGTGAGCTAACCTTTAATACCTCTTTACATGATAAACCTGTTCCTGTATGTTACGGAGATGTTCGAAATATTACCCCTAAATTAGTAGGGGCGCTCAACGGAGGCGACACCTATACAGCAACTTTAGACCCATACTACTCTGGGAATATAGCTTTCACAGAGGATAAGCTAACAGCTACTAATAATAATGATGGATCTTTTGAATCTACATATAGTACTATTGGGGTGGGTTCGGGCAAGTACTATATGGAGTTTTACTGCTCTTTTATTTCCGACGGGTATATAGGTGTATCCTCTTCAGTTTCCCGCCCCCGCTCTGATTATATAGGGTCTTCTGCATCAAGTTGGGGGTTCCGGGCTTCTGATGGTAAGATGTACACGGGGGGTTCCGGCTCAGCCTATGGTGCAGAATACGTGGGCTCAGCAACAGTCGGGGTAGCTATAGATGGGGGTACTGGCAGTGTATGGTTTTCTAGAAACGGTCACTGGTATGGGAGTCCGTCTACTGGAGTAGGTGCAGCAATTTCCGGGATTACTGGGGATATTTTTGTAGGGCTCTCTACTAGCTCTATATCAGAGAGTACTACAGCTAACTTCAGCTTAGTAGGCCTAGAGTATAGCCCTCCTACGGGATTTAGTTCCGGAGTAGTACAACCAGTAGCCGTGTCTGAGCTTGTCTACCAGATACACGATGGACCTATTACAGATATTACGGCAGTGTACTCCGGGGGTAATAAGCTAGATCCCGATCAGTACATAAAGCTACTATCCGAAGGGAAGTTTCAATTATTAATAGGCTCTACTTCAGGTACGGCTATTACGGCAGATGTTAAAGGAAGTACATCCCCAACTGTTTACAATAGTTTAGAGTATATAGTCAAGGATATACTGGCTAATAGGGTAGAGGATACCGTAACCTTAGATGAGGCGAAGTTTACCACTCTAGCTACTAGTTACTTTGCTGGGCTTAGTATTATTGATAGTGCAGCGATAGGGTTATACATACCTGAAGGGGCTACTGTACAAAGATTATTGGAAGAGCTAAATAGGTCCTTTGGATCATATATGGGGTTTACTAGAGATGGTACATTTGACATAGGTGTTTTTAAAGGGGCAGAGGCTTTAAGCTCCATCGAAACACTTACTAAGGAGTACGTAACCTCTATTTCTAGGTACCCTACAGTAACCCCAAAGTACGAGGTATCGGTAGGGTACGCTAGAAACTATACGGTCCTTAGGGACTCCTCTGTAGTAGCTACAGTAACCGAGGAACAGCCAGATCACCACGCGTTCCTAGCAGATAAGTATCGCACAGCACTAGCAGATGTCAGCGAGTTAGGTATTAGGCAGTCAGACTCTGTAGTAGAACATATACCCACAGGTTCTGAGAACCTATACTGGGACTTATTATTTAGGTATCCGAATGCAAAAGTAGCTAATTTAATACCTAGCGTAGTATACGACGGGGGCTATGCTTACTTAGAGGCAAAGCGACGGTGGAGACTGTATAATAGCGCCGATAGTTTAACACACCCCCTAAGGCTAGATGTGCGTTGTAAGATAAGGCCAGGAGTAATACAAGTAAATGATACAATACACTTAGTTTATCCTCGTTTTGGTCTTGAGTCTGGTAGATACTTTACTGTACTAGGATTCAAAGAGGTACTAGGTACAAATGATAGTTATTTGGACCTATGGTCTGGGACCGAAAGCTCTTTTAACGAGGGCACGGAACTTAATGGAACAAATATAGTAGCAACGTACATACAATACGAGGGAGTTTAACTAATGCCACTACTAGAGCTTACTAATACTGTACCTATTATACTATTGGAAATAGATAGTCTATCTAGTAGTACCCACGCTATTGATAAGTTATACTTCTCTAACACTAGTTTTATAACGGAACCTGGGGATCCACTAAGCAATATAGCTTTTAATCCCAGACTGGCAGGAAACCTATCTATTTCTAGTGATATATTTGGTGGAGTGGCGGATTCTCTCTCTTCTACCATACTTAGCACAATAACGTTAAGCAATGTAGATGGCGAGCTAGATAGTATTCTAGTTAATTATCTAGTAGAGGGAAGAGACTTACTGGTTAAATATGGTAATAAGGGAGATAGTTACTCTACGTTCACTACGGTGTTTACTGGAATTCTTAAATCTTTAACATTTACCGAAGATAGTATAACCCTACAAGTATCCAATTATAACAGCAAGCTAGAGGTGCCCCTTGCTAGCAAAGTATACAGCCCCTATGGGGGCTCGGGGTACAACACCTTTAACACTTCTCTACATGGTAAGCGTCTACCAGTAACCTATGGAGTAGTGAAGAATATAACACCACATTATGTAAGAAATGTATTGGTTGGTGATACCTCTAATAGCACCTGGGATCCTTACTTAACTAACCTATCTACGTTAAGTTCTGATAAGTTAACTGCCACCTGTACTAGTTTAGGTACCCAATCTACCTTTTCCCGCATTGGCGCACGTAACGGATCAAAAAGATATATAGAGTTCCATACTAACTTTACAGGGGCTGCAGTAGTTGGGATAGCTAGCCCATCCGCCCTGCCTACGTCCGCTAGTATAGGAAGTAGTGCTACCGGTATAGGCTTCTCAGCAGAAGATGGTAATATTTTAAACGCTAGTGAACTTAGTCCCTACAGTTCGGGTTATTTAGGGGGTAGTATTATTGGGGTAGCAATAGATGGATCTTCCGGCAGCATTTGGTTCTCTAAAAACGGAACATGGATTGGCGATCCCGCTAACGGAACAGGTGCAGCATACGCCGGCTATTTAGGCGATATGTTACCGGGAGTCACAATGTCTGTAGAGGGGGACACTGTAGCTTGCAGGTTTACGCCACCTGACTTAGCGTATACCGCCCCTGAAGGATTTAACATAGCTGAAGATACCAGTGTAGTAGTATCACAACTAGCCTATAAGATCCATGATGCTGATATATTTAACGTTATATGTGTTCATTCAAATGGGGTCGACCTAGACGAGGAACTATATGTCTCAGATCTAACTGCAGGAGAGTTTCAGGTAGTTGTCGGGTCTGTAGGAAATACCCGAATAACAGCAGATATTCAAGGTAGTACCTCCCCTACCCCCTTAGACTCTGCAGCAGCTATTATTACAGACCTTTTGTCGGACCGTATTAGTGGTATAGACATAGATAGCAACTCTATAGCAGAACTATCTACCGCCTACTTTGCGGGTGAAAGTATTATTAACCGGGCATCTTGTGGATCATACTATTCCGGCGGGGAGCAGATAAACACCGCATTAGAAGAGTATATCTCCTCCTTTAGTATACAGGGAGGCTTTACTTCTACTGGTACCTTTAAGGTGAACATATTTAAGGGCCCAGTAGCTATAGACTCCGTTTTAACACTAACTAAAGAACATATAGAGAAGATAAGCAGTAGTAGTATTAGTAGCCCAGAGTATGAAAAAACGGTAGGGTATGCACGAAACTACACTAAGTTTAACCCGGAGGGGGTAGCTTCCTCGGTTCTCTATGATAACCCAGATCAATACTCTTTTATGTTAGCCGAGTGGAGAACTGCCTCCACATCTAATAGTGAGCTAGGGGTTAATAATAGTACTAATCAAGTAGAGGAAGTACCCGAGGGGTTATCTGCTGGTTATACGACTATACAGGACAGGTACTTAAACTCCAGGAAAGGGAAACTAGTTCCTTCCGTTATATTTTCCGGAATAGATGCACTACTAGAAGCAAAGAGGAGATGGAGGCTTAGTAGCTCTGGGGAAGGGCTCGTACCCCCTACTAGTTATCAAGTGCATTTACCTTTTATTATTTCTGGACTTTCTTTAAATAATACGATACAGTTAAGCTATCCTCGGTTCGGCCTATCTAACGAGCTGCCTGTTGTTATAACAAGTACTAAGTTAAATTTAATGAACTACTCCACGGTGTTAACCGTATGGGCCGGAGTGTCTGATGCCTTTACTATAGGTACTGACGTAGATATTGATAAGCTAAATGAGGGATTTATCGAGTATTTAGGGTGTACACCAAAAGAGGTAGAAGTAGTAGACTTAATACCTTATGGAGAGGCAGATTACCCATTCGGCTTAGCTACCGGAAGTTACGCTACTTAAATTTACCAATCAGTAGACTAGTGGGGGCATTATTAAATCTTTATCTTGATGTCCCCCCACCATTACCATATAATTAGACCTATTCTCACAGTATACTAGGAAGTTTTTATGCCCACAGAGCCAAGCCAGCACTTATTAATAGCATACGAGGACTATTCCTACGCCACTAGCACTACTATTACTGGCAGTAACTGGAACCCGACATACCCTGTTACAGAGCTGGCTACTATAAAGTACTCAGAGGTGGCCGAACTCTCCTCAGCTTCTAGTTCAATTGCACTAGATTTAGGTAGTACTAAACCACTAGGAATAGTATGCCTACCTAGGCATACTCTAGGGTTAACAGCTACATGGAGAGTAAGGATTAGCGACAATGTAGTTTTGTTAACAGATCCAGATGCAGTTGCTGTTCAGGATATAATATACGACTCGACTAGTGAGAATGTCTGGCCGGACACTTCAAATTACACTAGTGTCCCTTACTCTGAGTATACTGCATGGGCGGATACTATTGCTGATATACATAACCCACCCGCATTACTATTTTTACCCGACAGTACTACTGCCCGTTATGTATATATAGATATTATAGATCAAGTAGGGGTAACTATATCTAAGATGTTTATAGGTCCATACTGGCAGCCAGATCATGGAGTAAGCAAGGACTGGAACATGAGCTATATAGACCAAAAGAAGTCAAAACGACTGAAAGGCGCTGCGGTACTCGCGGAGCAAACTCCTCGACATAGATTATTAAAAATGTCTTGTAAATACCTAACAGAAGCTGAGGCCTTTTCCAATGCTGCTGCTATAGATAAAGATCAGGGAGTAAATAGCCCCTACTTAGCTATTATTAATCCAGCGGATACAGTTAATCGACATAGGTTATTTATATATGGAACAAATAAAAAAATACTACCGGTACGAGAAGTGGGGGCTTACGGTTATTATTCCAAGGTCTTCGAGCTCGTTGAGTGGCTTTAAGTGGTAGCTTTAGTAGGTGAGTCATTTTCCAATTTTCTAGGCAGTTTAGTAGACGGTACAGGTGGCACTCTTGGGGGTATATCAGTTCTTGTTAGCCTAGGAAGTACTTCCCCCCCTTTAGTAGGTGTATTAGTTAGCTCGGAACAAGGCAGTTTAACCGGGTATCTCGGGGAGCTGCTATCTGGAGAGACCAGTTCAGTAGCTTTAGGCTCTATGGGTCTAACCAAAAGTAGTAATACGCCACTCACGGGCGAAAGCTCCACACTTAATATAACATCAATAGTTTTTCCTGAACCAGCAGTACCTTCCGGTAATACTATAGATAATAATATACTTATTGCGTACATGGACTATACGCTACTACCTAGTGCTGTAGTCACTAGTGTTGATACTTGGGTATCAACACTACCTTTAAGCAATATAGTTAGTACTGACCTAGGCCAGCCAGCTAGAACTTTGAGTACTACTGCCTCCTTTGCTATTGATATATCTGAAAGTAATAGTGGAAATGTATTCGCTATACCTAAGCATAACCTAACTGATACAGCCACCTGGAGAGTGCGAGCTAGTAATAACATTCTTTTATTAACAGACCCAAACGCTGTCCCAAACGCCGAACTAGCAGTAGACACGGCTGAGCTAACTAGTACGTCTAGTGGTACGTTTATGGACGTACAGAATCCTCCAGCTACTATTACTCTAAACACTGACCTAGGGTTAAGTATATCTGACTCTGTAAAAGTCTATAATGCCAGCGGTAACTATATAATAGCTACGGTAGACGCGTATAACTCAGGTACTAAGCTACTTACTTTTACTAAAACATCGGGCTCTACAGCAGAGTACTCCTCCTCAACATGGAGCGTGTCTAACATTAATGATACCCTTAAAAGAGTGTGGCATATTAATACCTCGTTTAGTAGTGATGACAGCGTAGTACCCCCCGCGTTATTAGTTACTGCAGAGACTATCACAGCACAATACTACCACATAGAAATAAATGATAGTAGTAATACTTTAGGGTATATTGACCTTCATAAAGCTGTAGTATCCCCCGCGTGGCAGCCTACAATAAACTTATCACATAAGTGGCAAATATCTTACGTAGACAAGTCTAAGCTAACTAGATCCAGAGGGGGTCAGGCGTATTTAGATCTGGTTCCTCAGTATAGAAAACTAAAAGTAACACTTCAAGGTTTCTCAAAGACAGAGATGATGGCTAACAAACTCGAAATGGACAGGCTAGTAGGTACGTATACCCCCGTGCTAATATCTCTAGCCCCTCTTGATACAAAGTCTTTAGCAGATAAGTCTATATACGGTACTCAGTCTAAGCTAACTAAGATTCAAGAGTATGGTAATAATACAACAAAAACAACACTAGAAGTAGAGGAGTGGGTATAGATGGGTATAGACTCACATATATATAACTTTGTAAAAGAAAGTACAACCACTGAAGGTACTGTTTTAAACTTAACATTGTCCTCAGTAGCAGGCTTTGCTAGATTTAGTGATGCTACTGAGGTAGGAGACACCGTCTATTATACTATTCTAAATGGACTAAATAGAGAGCTTGGGTTAGGTACTATACAGGCAAATAACGTATTAAGTAGGGACAACCCTTTAACTACACTAGAGGCAGGAGTGTACACTTCTCCAGCTTCTGGTAGAATAACTCTAACAAGTACTAGTAGTGTGGGAATAACCCCCTCCACCGAAGTACTAAAGCGGGTAGAGACTGACTTAGCTGCTAAGTCTTTTCTTCTAGTAGGTGCGTAACTATGGCTACAGGCATTTTCATAACGGCACCCCAGTTATTAAGCACCAGAAGACTTGGGGCCTCTTCTGGGACTACGACTAACGACGTAAAGTTCTTTGGTGGGATAGACATTACAGTAAGTTCTACGGTTCCTGTAGCTGCTATGGAGGAGTATAACGGAACATCCTGGTCTGCAGGCCCAGATTTACTGGCTGGAGTACACAGTATGGGGACTTTCCATAGTACTTCAGATACTTTTTACGCTACGGGGAAGGATGCCGTTTCCGTACACACTAAAACATACGAATTTACTGGAGCAGTTTGGTCGGATTTTGGGGCAGACGTGCTAACTGGAGTCTACGCCCCTGCAGGTTCAGCAGGACCAATAACTTCTGGTATTATTGCGGGGGGCTATACTGTGGCCGGTAGCAATACCACTACCACCGTTACCCAGGAGCTTAGCGGTACTTCTTGGAACTCAGGAGGTACCTTCCCCACGAGTAGGGGTGGAGGTATTGCGTTAGGTACCTCAACATCTGCGTGGTTTGCCGGCAACAGGGGCGGGGCAGATGACCCTGCAGGGTATAGGTATAATGGGAGCAACTACTATAGTTCGGCGGATCTACATGCTTCAACACAAAATATGGCGGCATTTGGGAGTTACACAGGGTATGGCGGCTTAGTTACAGGTGGCAGCTACTCTGGCGCATCGGGAGAGATCTACCCCTCTGGAACAAACTTGCGATATGCAAACCAGGATATTGGACCAGCACCTCCGCTACTGGTTACTAGAACGTCTCATGCAGCTACTGGAGACGTACGTAACGGAGCTATGGTAATGGGCGGCTATAGTACCGTACAGGGTTATTTAAGTACCTGCGAGGAGTACGTATTTCTTAATACGCTGGCTATTAGTGAGGCTTTCGTGGCACGTAAAAGTACCGCGAGTACCACGGTACTACGGCTAGCCCAGGATGCTGTTGTTACTACTGGAATGGGGGGGACTACACTGTACTTTTCCATTATTGTTAAAGATGATGATGTTCCTACCACAACTACGAATACTAATTGGACTAAACGTCTTGGTTTTGAATCCAATAACGCTATATATATAGATGTATGGAGCTCCGAGGTAGGGGGCGCAAATACCTTTGACTGTGATAGTGAAGAGTCCACTATCATCTCCTTTAGTATTTCAGGGTGCGATCCTTCAACGATAGAAACGACTACTATAGTAGGGTCTTCAGGTATAGGTAGTACACCCTCCATTACCCCTACCAATAGTAAGTCTCTTGTACTATTTGGCATCGGTACCGACCAGGATAATATAGATTCCTCTGTTGGTACGGACAATGTGTTTAGTACCCCCGCTATAACGTTCCAGAGGCATTACTCTAGTACGGGCGCAGGCGGGTGCTCCCAGCTAATGGGTATTTCTAATACAAGTGACACACAGCCTACCTTAGCAGGAGTAGATATTACACTATACGCCTCAGACCAGTGGGGTGGGTGGGCCTTGGCTATAGCTGGTATCGATAACGATGTTACTACGGCAATTACAGGACCTTCAGAAGTATCTAGTGGGTTAAGTGATATATACTTCGCACCCGGCGTCCAGGGGGTATCGAGTACGTCTTCTACCGGTACTATATTAGAAGAGCATAGTGGGAGCCTAGAGCTTACCAGCATAAATACACCAGTATTAGAAGGTACTATAGGTACTAGTATTATAGGAACGGATACTACATTAGAGGGACAGGGCACTACGATTACACTTGGTAGCATGGGGGTTCAAGAAAGCGGTAGCGCAGAAATAACCTTAGCACTAACCTCTTCTGGACTAGGTACACTGGGATGGACTGTTTTTAGTTTAGCAGCACTTACTGGGTCAGGAAGCACCAGTAGCCTGGGTACCCCACTAGGGGAGTATGGAGCACACTTATCCCCTATCCCTATAGTTCGTAGTTGGGTAACTTCCTTCTATAAAAAAAGAAGAGAGCTATCCCATAGTTTCATAAGAGAAGTGACAACTAATACCGGGGTGACTAGGGTGCTGGGGTTAAAAAGTCAAGCTGGGTACGGTAGGTTCTCGGATGTATATAGTGGAGGGGAGTCCTTATACTATATAATAGACTCTGATGCGGGCAGAGAAGTAGGTATAGGGGAGTTTATTTTGGATAATAGGTTAAAACGGGTCAAAGTCCTATCCTCGTTAATTAATGGAGTGTACAATGACACCTATCCCCTGCTAGTGCAACTAACAGGTACTAGTGTAATTAGTCTAGCGCCTAACGACTATATAATAAATGATATTTATCAAGAAGCAGAGACCCGAGCTTTTATGCTTATGGGCTCTTTTTAGGGAAGTATATGTCTAAAAACATAATAAAAGCAGTAGTAAGTGAAGAAGACGCCAAGTTTATAGAAAGTAATTTAAGCGAGATACAAGACGTATGGGATAAGAGGCAGATCTACCGTACAGAGACGGAGATGAGAGTATCTGTCCTAAATGATTTAAAGTTTCCCACAGTAGCTAGTAAGTACTGGCAAGCAGTTAGAGAGTTATCTGGGT
>JQIA01001543.1_pt1 | contig 12377 bp, 11 predicted proteins | sample 811431 | NCBI WGS metagenome assembly JQIA01 (sample SAMN02998118, study PRJNA258478) | marine sediment metagenome | biome: marine; feature: seafloor; material: sediment; isolation source: oil-polluted sediment collected from 3 locations (0.5 km, 0.7 km and 0.9 km)... | place: USA: Gulf of Mexico ... | reverse complement strand
CCATCCCCACTTTCGTGAGGACATGCTTTCGTGGGTATGACAATTTGAGTATAAATCCTTAACTTAATGGCATTGATGCCTTGTCTGCCACGCATGGAATTTAATATATGAAAAACTATATTTTAATATTTGATAACCAATTTTGAACTCTGAAAACATGAAAATATTATATCCTGATATTGAACCTTACGCTACTCACCAACTTGATGTTGGACAAGGACATATCTTAACGGTGGAAGAATGTGGTAATGCTAATGGAATTCCAATAGTTTTTTTGCATGGAGGACCAGGTTCAAATTGTAAATCCTATCATCGTAGTTTTTTTGATCCTGCTAAATATCGAATAATTTTATTTGATCAACGTGGTGCTGGGCGTTCTACACCAGCAGGAAAGTTACAATTTAATACAACAGAACATCTATTAGCAGATATTGAATTAATTAGAGAAACATTAAATATAAAAAAATGGGTAGTATTTGGTGGTTCTTGGGGAGCAGCTTTAGGTTTATTATATGCTCAACAACATTCTGATAAAGTTTTAGGGATTATTTTACGCAGTATTTTCTTGGCCAGAAAATGTGATATCGATTGGTTTCATATGGATGATGGAGTAAATAAATACTTTCCTAAACAATGGCAAGATTTTTTTGATTTTGCTCCTGGAGATTGGAATCAGTTATTAATTGCTTATCATACTGCATTAACTGGTGGAGATATAAATGCTAAGAATAAAGCTGCTTTAGCTTGGGCAACTTGGGGAGGATGTGTGGTTAGTAGTGGTACATTTGCCGATCCAACTGAAGTATCAGAAAAACTATTAAATTTAGTTAGTATTGAATGTCATTATCTGTATAATAATTATTTTATTAAAGAAAATCAACTTGTTTTAGATATAAATAAGGTTAAAAATATTCCAACAATTTTAATTCATGGCCAGAAAGATTTAGTCTGTTTACCAGAAAGTTCGCGATTATTAAAACAGCATTTACCTTCCGCCAAATTAATACTTGTACCTAGTAGTGGACATTTATCTGATGATCCTGCAATGATTTCAGCTTTAGTAGAATCGACTGATGAAATGAAAAATTTATTTTAAACAAATTATATGAAATCTTATAATTTATTATTAGCTAACATATTGATTTCAAATAGCCATTCTTAACATTTAACTAACTATGATATACTAGGCAAATATACAACGCCCCATATACAGAATCATGCAATATATACTTTTGACACTATTGGTATCATTTAATTTACAAGCAGCAACATTAACCGAAATAATCCAACATACTCTGGCCACCAATCCAGATATGTTGCTTACAGTGAATAATTATCGTGCTTCTGAACAAACTATTAAAAAAGCTCAAGCTGGCTATTTACCTTCATTAGAATTATATGGTAGTTATGGCAGTGAAAACAGTGATAATACAACTACCCGTAATCGTATTGGTGGCGATGTAACTTTAACTCGTAGTGAAATTGGTTTAACTTTATCACAAATGCTGTTTGATGGTTTTAGAACTAAATATCAGATTGAACAACAAAAATTTCTGACAAACTCAGTTGCTAATACAGTAAAAAATACTAGCGAAAATATAGCATTATTAACCTCTGAAGTTTATTTGGAAATATTGCGTCGGCACGAATTGTTAGAATTAACTAAAAGCAATGTAGTTATTCATCAAAAAATTCTGGAACAAATTAGATTATTGGTAGAAGGTGGTGCTGGTAGAAAAGCTGATATTCAGCAGAGTAGCAGTCGTTTATCGTTAGCTAAATCTAGTTTGGTTAATGCTAAAGGAAAGTTACGAGATGCTGAAATAAATTACCGACGAGTAACTGGAGAACTACCGACAACATTATCAATACCAGATTCTATGAATAATAAGTTACCTAATAATTCTGAAGAAGCCTTATATTTAGCTTTAAATAAACATCCTTTCTTAGAAATCGCAAAAGCAAATTTAGCAGCAGCCAAATCTTCTCATTATCAATCTAAATCAGCTCTTATGCCAAGTCTTACCTTTGAAGTGGGTGTCTCAAATAGAGATAACATAGATGGAGTCGAAGGAGCTAATGATGATATGAGTGCAATGTTAAAAATGCGTTATAACTTATTTCGTGGTGGATCTGATACAGCTAGAATTCAAGAAACTGCTGAAAGAATTGGAGCTGCAAAGGAAAGCACTCTTAGCTCCCAAAGAATTATTGAAGAAGATGTGTTGTTATCATGGAATGGTCTAGAAACTATTCGAAATAGACTAGAATATTTACAAGAATATGCTGAATTTGCTAAAGCCGTGCTAAATTCGTATAAAGAGCAATTTAAATTAGGTCAACGCAGCTTACTGGATGTACTTGATTCAGAAAATGAATTGTTTAATGCCAGAGCCTCATTGGCATCAGCAAAATACGCAGAAATTTTGAGTGTTATTAAGTTGTTGGAAAGTACAGGAACTTTATTAAAAGCATTACAAATCAAATTACCACAAGAAATTAGGTTTAGTGATGAGTGAACTGTTGATACTAGGAGTTGGTAATTTATTACTAACAGATGAAGGAATTGGAGTACATGCGGTAAATTTTTTACTGAAAAACTATGCTATTCCAAATGAAATTGAAGTGGTAGATGGCGGTACTGCTGGGATGGAATTATTAACAGCTATTGCTCAGGCAAACCAAGTAATAATTTTAGATGCAATTAAAACTGGTAAACCAGCAGGTACTATAATCCATTTAGAAGATGATGAAGTACCAACATTTTTCCGCACCAAATTATCTCCACATCAAATAGGACTATCAGATATATTAGCAGCAGTTAAACTTACTGGTGAACAACCAGATAAAGTTACAATATTAGGCATTGAACCATATAGTATCGAATTAAGCATGGAATTATCAGATATAGTTGCTGCTCAAATGAATAAGTTTATTGAATTAATAGTACAACAGGTGAATAAGTCTGGCTTTGAATTATTAAAAATATAGATATCACACAAAGAACCCGTGTTATTTTTGGAACTTGGTTAATGATATTTTTGTTAAACCCAGAAACTGGATTGCCGAATTATTCAGTCAATAATATTTTTTACTTGCGTTAATTTATATTATCTTATTTGCAATAATTCTATTAATTCTTGCTGTTGAGACTGGTTGGGGAATACTTACAGCTCCAAAACTTACTATTGGGCTACTCAATACCATTAAGTTAAGCAGGGCGAACACATAGGTTCGCCCCTACCATAAATATTGTATTTTGTAGGGGCAGACCTGCGTGTCTGCCCTTAATGGTATTTGCGAAAACATGTCCTCATGAAAGTGGGTATGATTCTAGATTCCCGTTTTCACGGGAATGACATGAACTTTTTTCTTAACTTAATAGCATTGATATGGACTACTGGGATATTTTTTACCACAATTTATACGATTACATCGCATTAAAATCATGGACATAATATACTTAAGAAAGCTAAAAGTAGACACAATTATTGGAGTATTTGACTGGGAACGTCAAACGAAACAAACCATTATAATTGATTTAGAAATGGCAACAGATATCCGTACAGCTGCTCAAAATGATCGGTTGGAAGACACTCTTAATTATAAAGCAGTGGCTAAACGTTTAATTGATTTTATAAGTCACAGTGAATTTCAGTTAGTAGAAACCTTATCAGAAAGAATTGCAGAAATAGTGCTGAATGAATTTTCAGTACCTTGGTTACGCTTACAATTACATAAACCAGGAGCTGTACGTGGTTCTAAAGATGTTGGAATTATAATTGAACGAGGCAATAAATTTTAGTTATGGCCAGAGTTTATGTAAGTTTGGGTAGTAATATTAAACCAGAACATTATATTAAATCTGGTTTAGCTGATATGCATCAACAATTTGGTAATTTAATTCTATCGTCTATTTACGAAACTAAAGCAGTAGGTTTTGATGGAGATAATTTTCATAATTTAGTGGCTGGTTTTGATTCTGATTTAAAAATCCATGCTATTGCTCAAATATTACGAAATATAGAAGAAAATAATGATCGACAACGTACCAATAATAAATTTAATAGCCGTACATTAGATTTAGATATTTTGTTGTGTGATGCTCTTATTCTTAAAGATGACAGTTTAGAAATACCACGAGATGAAATTTTAAAATATGCTTTTGTATTATTACCTTTGGCGGAAATTGCCCCAACAGCTACACATCCAGTAACTGGACAAACTTACGCTGAATTATGGCAAAATTTCGATAAAAATGATCAAAAATTATGGCTTTGCTCATATTCTAAATCTTTACAAAATAAATTCATAAAATCATAGCGAAATTTTAAAATTTGACAGAAATAAAACCCAGGATTTTCATAAATTTGACTGGGTTTAATTGTTTAAAATGATTTATAAGAACTTTTTTAGATTAAAATTACTTATATTTGTTAAGGTAACTAAAAACTATTAATAGTTTCCTTAACCAAACTAGGTCCACGATAAATTAACCCAGTGTAAATTTGTATTAAACTAGCTCCTGCAAGACGCTTTTCTTGGGCATCTAAAGCACCCATCACTCCTCCAGCAGCAACAATTGGAATTTTGTCTTGTAATTTTATATGCAAATGCTTTATTATATCAGTGGCTGAATCAGACAGTGGAGCCCCACTTAATCCACCAGTTTCATCTGCATGAGCCACGTTTGTTAAACCTTGGCGAGAAGTAGTGGTGTTAGTACCGATCACACCGTCTATATCATAATCTAGTAAAATATTAGTCATTTTATCTAATTCAGCTATAGTCATGTCAGGAGCAATTTTTAACACTATTGGTACATACTTATCATGCTGATCTGTTAACTGCTGTTGAGATTGTTTTAACGCACTTAGCAATTTTTCTAATTCATTTTCATGTTGTAATTTACGCAATTCTGGAGTATTAGGAGAAGAAATATTAATTGCAACATAATCTGCATAAGGGTAAACTTTATGCAAACAGAACAAATAATCATCAACAGCATTTTCTAATGGAGTATCGGCATTTTTACCAATATTTACCCCTAAAATTCCATCAAAATGAGTTTTTTTAATATTTGTGATTAAATTATTAACACCTTTATTATTAAAACCCATGCGATTGATAATAGCCTGAGTTTTTGGTAAACGGAATAAACGTGGATGAGGATTACCAGCCTGAGGACGTGGTGTCACTGTACCAACTTCGATGAACCCAAAACCTAAAGTTGCTAGGCACTCAATATATTCTCCATCTTTATCCATACCAGCTGCTAATCCAACTGGATTTGGGAAGTTCAAACCCATGATAGTACATGGTGCATATGGAATATTGCGAAAAAATAACTTGGCTAACCTAAGCCTATGCAATATATTAAGATTTTGTAAAGTAACTTTATGAGCTATTTCTGGTGGTAAAGCAAACAATATTGGACGAAGCAGTGAATAAAACATGGTATATTAATTGTAAGATAATCCTAAGTTAAAAATTTAGGAATAGGGTGATTTATGCCGAGGAAAGGACTTGAACCTTCACGAAGTTACCCTCACTAGCATCTGAAGCTAGCGCGTCTACCAATTCCGCCACCTCGGCAATGAACATAGTATTTTATACAAAGAGAACTAAATAGTCAATGAAGCACCAAAAAAAAATTTTGACCGATCCTCATGCAGAACGGGAAGCAGAAAATTACACTAACCCAGTTCCTAGCCGTGAGTTTATTATCCAACATCTAACTAATGTTGGTAAACCAATGACATTGCGACAGATCACAAAACTATTTGAATTAAAAAAAGATCATGAATTAGAAGGTTTACGACGTCGTCTAAAAGCAATGGAGCGTGATGGCCAGTTAATTCGTAACCGACGTAAAGGTTATGGTTTAGCCAAAAAGATGGATTTAGTACGAGGGCGTGTAATTGCTCATCCAGATGGGTATGGTTTTTTAGTCTCTGATGAAGGTGGCAATGATTTATTTTTGTCAGAACGAGAAATGCGAACTTTAATGAATGGTGACCGAGCCTTAGTAAATATCATTGGTATTGACCATAAAGGAAGACGAGAAGGGGCTTTAGTTGAAGTTTTAGAACGTAATACCCAAGAAATTGTAGGACGTTTTTTCCATAAACGTGGCCAGAATGTAGCATTTGTCGAGCCTAATAATCGTCGTCTTAACAAAAATATTCTAATTGAAAAACGCAAACAACAAGGCCGAGCTAAAGATGGTCAAATTGTAGTAGTACGCTTATTAACTCCCCCTACAAAATATAATCCACCATTTGGAGAGGTCATCGAGGTTATTGGTGATCATTTAGCTCCTGGCATGGAAATTGATGTAGCCATTCGTTCACATGAATTACCGCATAAATGGTCACCAGAAATATCAGCAGAAACCAAAAAATTTAGTCTTACTATTCCCAAAAAATTGCAGCAAGAACGGGAAGATATGCGAGATACTCCATTTTTAACAATTGATGGTGATGATGCTAAAGACTTTGATGATGCAGTGTATTGTGAACCAAGAGGTAAAGGTTGGTTGTTAAAAGTTGCAATTGCTGATGTATCAACATATGTGAAAACCGATAGTGCATTAGATTTGGAAGCTCAAAATCGTGGTAATTCAGTTTATTTTCCTAATCAAGTTGTACCAATGTTACCAGAGATATTATCTAATGAACTTTGTTCGTTAAAACCAGAAGTTGATCGTTTATGTTTAGTATGTGAATTAGCAATTGATGTTTATGGACGAATTAGAAAAACTAGTTTTTCCAAAGCTATTATTCGTTCTGCAGCTAGGTTAACCTATGATCAAGTAGCAAAAATGTTAGATGGAGATAGAAAAAATTTCCAACATCCAAAATTGCTACCACAGCTTGATAATTTATACAGTTTATACCAATTGTTGTTAAAACGGCGGCAAAAACGAGGAGCAATTGATTTTGATACTGTTGAAACTAAAATTGTCTTTGATAAACAGAAAAAAATACAAAAAGTAGTGCCATTAGTTCGTAATAATGCTCATCGCTTAATTGAAGAAATGATGTTGGCTGCTAATGTGGCAACGGCAGAATGGTTAACTAAACAAGAATTACCATTGTTATACCGTGTTCATGAAGGACCAGATGCAGAAAAATTAAACACTTTGCATAACTTTTTAAAAGAACAACAGTTACGTCTATGGGGTAAAGAAAAACCACAAGCTCATCATTATGCTAAACTGTTAGAGAAGGTATCCGATCGTTCTGATTTTCGGATGATTCAGTTGGTATTGTTACGTAGTCTACGTTTAGCAATATATAGCTCTAAAAACCAAGGCCATTTTGGTTTAGCTTATCAAACCTATGCTCATTTTACTTCACCAATTCGACGTTATCCAGATTTATTAGTACATCGTGCTATTCATCATTGTTTAGAAGGGCAAAAAACTAAGGATTTTGCTTATACCAAGGATGAAATGGAAATTTTAGGCGAGCATTGTTCTATGACTGATCGTAGAGCTGAAGAAGCAACTCGTGATGCAGTTATGATGTTAAAATGCGAATATATGGAAGATAAGGTTGGTCTTGAATTTGAAGGCACTGTAACTGGAGTAACAGCGTTTGGTTTGTTCGTGGAATTAGATGAAATTTTTGTAGATGGTTTAGTTCATGTAACATCTTTAAAAGAAGATTATTATCATTTTAATCCAGCTACTTATCGTCTAACTGGTGAAACTAATAATGTGGTTTATCAACTTTCTGATCGGTTAAAAGTAAAAGTGGTAAGAGTTGACTTACAAGAAAAGAAAATTGATTTTGTGTTGGCTTAGAAATTAATTATAAATGTGATATTATATTTAATTATATTTAGACTGCATTCCCACATTTTGGGAAAAATTTTCTGGATACTGAAATGATTGATAACAGGAGAATTTAATTGGATCAGCCTAAAACTTTTTTAGAAAAATTAAAGAATTTACCAGATGTAGTAGTAATTACTACTTTAGCATTGATAGTTGGAATTGGGGGTGGATTTGGAGCTATCTTTACAGAGTGGCTAGTCCATTTTGTTCACCATATCTTCTTTGAAGAAAAATTATGGGGACTTCTGGAATGGTTAGGTGAATATTACATAATTGTAATCCCAGCTATAGGAGCTCTGATTTTTGCACCAATAATACTTAATTCAGCTCGTGAAGCTCAAGGTCACGGTGTATCAGAAGTATTAGAAGCAGTTACAGTGCAAGGTGGAGTAATCCGACCTCGGGTTGCAATAATTAAATCAATAACTTCATCATTGTGCATTGGTAGTGGTGGTTCAGTTGGTTTAGAAGGTCCAATTGCCCAAATTGGTTCTTCAATTGGTTCAACTGTTGGACAAATTTTTGGTTTAAATGCAGAACGTTTACGCTTATTATTAGCCTGTGGTGCTGGAGCTGGTATTTCAGCTACTTTTCATGCTCCAATTACCGGTACTGTATTTGCGTTAGAAATTATTTTAGGTCATCTTGAAGCTCGTTATTTTAGTGCTGTAGTTATTTCAGCGGTGGTAGCAGATACCATAGCTCAGTTTTATCGTGAACCGCTTTCATTTGTAGTGCGTTACACGATGGAAAGCCCAATTGAATTACTTTTATATGCTTTATTAGGGGTAATTACTGCTTATTTTGCAATTGCATTCACCAAAGTTTTAGGTGGTATGGAAGACCTGTGGAATCGAGCTCCTTTGTCTGACTATGTTAAACCGGTATTAGGTGGTTTAATTTTAGGAGTTGTTGGATTTTTCACTTTCCAAGTTGATGGAGTACCACGTGTATTTGGAATGGGTTATAACAGTATTCAGGATGCACTTAATAGTTCATTTGCCTTAAAAGCTATATTTTTTCTGTTTATTCTGAAAATTTTTACCACTAGTTTGACATTAGGTTCTGGTGGTACTGGCGGTACTTTTACCCCTACTTTATTTATGGGAGCAATGTTGGGCGGAACGTTTGGGCATATAGTTAATATTATATTTCCAACTATGACAGCTCCACCAGGTGCTTACGCTTTAGCTGGAATGGCCGCATTTTTTGCTGGTGCTGCCCATGCTCCAATGACTTCTATCATAGTTGCATTTGAACTGACTGGTAATTATCAACTTATTTTGCCAATTATGTTAACTACAGTTATATCAACTTTAGTATCTCAACATATAAGTCCTACTTCAATGTATACTACTAAATTAGTCAGACGTGGTATTCAGCCTAGACGATCGGTTCCCGGCCAACGAGTTGATTTAATGTCCAGTGTTACTGTTGAAGAAGTAATGTCAACTAAAGTTGATACGGTACCAGCAACTATGTCGTTAGAAGAATTGATGGAAAGATTTGCTGAAACTCACCGACATGGTTTTCCAGTGTTAGACGAAGCTGAGGAATTAGCAGGTATTGTAAGTATTAAAGATTTAGATAATGCAATGACTAAAAGTAAAATAACTGGCAGGATGGTAGCAGATATTGCTACTACTGATGTTTTGGTAACTTATCCGTTTGAACCTATGGGTGTTGCTTTACAACGTTTAGGTATGCGAGAAATCAGTCGTTTACCAGTGGTTGAAGAAATGGGTTCACGTAAAATAGTCGGAATAGTATTACGGACTGATATTGTTAGTGCTTATAATAAAGCAGTTGAAAGACATCATAAAGACAATCCTTAATTAAGTAAGAACTTTTATATCTCTTAACCTCATTAAGTTAAGAGATATGATTATCTCATATCTTGATACATCTCCTTAAAATCTCTTCAACAATCCTTAAGGTATATATGGAACTATTTAAACGGCTATTATTTAGTTTACGTATGTTACGTCAACACTGTCACATGTTGAAAAACATTTATCATACAACTCCAAATAATCAACAACTGGTTAATATCTCTCCAAAAACTTTCCAACAACAAGGCATTGAAATTTTAATCTTAGATTTTGATGGAGTTTTAGCATCACATGGTGAACTTTATCCAGTTGGAGAGCTACACGATTGGTTATATAATTGTGTGGAAATATTTGGTGCTAGAAATATTTTTATATTATCAAATAAACCATTAGCAGAAAGAATTACATATTTTAAACAACATTATCCAGGCATACGTTATGTGAAAGAAGTTAAGAAAAAACCTTATCCAGATGGGTTACAAAAGATAATTTCGTTAACTAAAAAATCTTCAAAATCCTTGATGTTAGTGGACGATCGTTTGCTAACAGGGTGTTTGGCTGCTTGTATTGCTAATGTGCCAGTAACTTATATCAATAAACCCTATGTTTGCATATCTAAACGTCCAATAACAGAGCTTTTTTTTATATCTTTACGTTTTTTAGAAAGTTGGTTAATACGATTGTTATGTCTAAAAAAATCTGTAAAGTAAATTATTTAAGACTTATTTTGTGAATGATAAAATTGTCCATTTTGTAAAAAATGAGTGATCTGTTTTCTAACTTCATCGCTATTCATAATAAAAGTATGCATATGTGGAACAACTAAAAAATCTCGCATACCTTTAACTTTAGCTCTTTTTACTGATATAAGACCATCATCTTCACCAGGTATAATGTAAGAGAAAAGCGGGTCAAAACTAAGATTACCAGTAATAACTCCTAATTCAAATTTAACTGGTCCAAGTCGATTAGGAAAACTTGATGGTTCAATTCCAAGTTGTTGACCAGCTGGCCCAGTAATAAATTTAAATAATGAACTATATTTAAGAATGCTAGCAATATCACATCCTTGGTTAGGAGGACTTAACATAACAACTCGTCCAAGGTTATTGAGTTTGTTATTAGCTAAATAATTTCTAATCACAATCCCTCCCATGGAATGAGTAACAAAATTGATTTTATCTGCTGATTTATATGGTTTTATTTGTTCCGCAACTATTTTAGTTAATTGCTTAATTGGATAATAAGTGGATGGATAATCAAAATTAACTACATTAAATCCTTGACGTTCTAAATATAAAGCTAAGAAGTGCATTGAAAAACTAGTACGCCATAAACCATGTAATAATATGATATATTCCTGAGCAAACAATGGTTTATTTCCTATTATTAATAAAACTAGTATGAAGTATCTTATTTTTTTCATGATTTCACCTCAATTCTCCGAGTAATATTATTAATATTACTTATAGTTTAGCAAAGATATTGTGAATTTTCCGGAAAAAAGCAAATTTTATCAGGGCAACCGCATTAAAATTTGCATGAAAGCAGAAATGATACTAAAGAAAGTTATAAAAACTATTATTATATAAATAGCTACAAATAAGTATATTAATTTTTTTATTTTGTTAAGATGTTGATAACAATATTTTTAATACAAGATTAAATGTTAAAATACTTTTATTTACCTACTTAGATTCTTAATTATGAATGCTTAATTCTTGATTAAGAATTGCTATAGTCAGTGCTCATACAGCGGATCCCCAATGAAAAGATAAAATGGACAAATTTATCTCGTCCAAGTATCGCCAAAAACCTTAAAGCAAAAGGCTTTGCAGTGAGTGTAACAGTCGTCGATAAATTATTAAAAAAACACGATTTTCAAGCCTTTAAAACAGAAGTAGAAAAAAACATTCCCATATGAGCAATTCAAAAATATTGAGCAATATCATGATGCGGGCAATCCGGTGATGAGTATGGAGTTAGAAAGAATGGATTGGGAATTCGTAAAGGGAAACTTTATACGCAAGCAGTTATCCCTGTAAATGACCATGATTTTTCATCTCAAGCAGTTATTCACCATGGATTATATGATATTTACCGGTACTGGGCTTGGACTATGAAGAAAAACTAAAAAAATATTAAATATCAATTGGTTAGATGTTTTGTCTATTTGGTGTAACTTACTGATATTTAAATGTATTTACAAATTCCATTATAGTCCAAGCCCAGTACCTATTTACCATAATATCGGTTATATGACTTTGGGTACAAGTAGTGATACTTCTGAATGTATATGGATGGTTAAATCAGGGGAAATACGCCTGTGCAAATTATTTTGTGATTGTAGAAACAACAGGGCCACCGCATTAAAATCAGTTACCAAACACTAGTTTATCTTGGTAGTCATCACTCCAAGTAGCCTTACGGCTTAGCAAGGCTACCAGAAGTATAGCAGTTCCCAATTAAATACAATACAATTATATTGCTTATTTATCATATATTTAACAAGTTATTTTGTATATAACTCAATCGGGAATTGCTATAGTATTGTCAAAGTCAAAAATCCCCATACAAATATGTCTTATACTAGTCATAAGGAAAATTACCCTTGCGTATTGGTATCTTATTTGAAAATAACATCAAGTCGCCAATGTAATTTATATCCCCCAATGTTCTGCTTTGGCAAAAGGTTTGGCATT
>JQIA01001542.1_pt1 | contig 12385 bp, 10 predicted proteins | sample 811431 | NCBI WGS metagenome assembly JQIA01 (sample SAMN02998118, study PRJNA258478) | marine sediment metagenome | biome: marine; feature: seafloor; material: sediment; isolation source: oil-polluted sediment collected from 3 locations (0.5 km, 0.7 km and 0.9 km)... | place: USA: Gulf of Mexico ... | reverse complement strand
AAAATGCTATTGGCGTGGGCATCAACGCAGGACTTTCGGAATTGAGTCTGGCCCGCTGAGGAGTCAACAAAAGCGATAAGCTCATCGGCATTCAGGCCAACCGCGCTCGCCGCGGCTCTTAACTCCTTATCATCTGAAGGATCGATACCCTCCCCCCAGATACGTTGATAGGCTTCCGTCACAAAAGCCTGTGCGCAATCGTGTTCAGAGGCAAACAGGGCTGCCGTATTCCACTTAAGACAATCAAAACTTTTAGGGAAGGCTAGAGGGACACCATAACGCTCAGCCCAGCGATGCAGGTCCGCCAGCATAATTTTAATCTTGGGAGTAACTTCCCGATTGGAAGGGCCATAGTTACCCGCCGCAATTTTTGCTGTCGGAATATCAATGGGATGGTAGACAATTTTTGCGCCCTGACGCTCAGCAAGCTCGGGCAATTTTACGTGGGCCAGATAACTAAATGGACTAATAAAATCAAAATAAAAATCAATGCGTTTCATTATTTGTTTCTCCAGGAATAATCTTGCTCACAAACCCTACTCAGGTAGATGCAGGGCTTCTTCAGTATTCATGATTTTTTGGTAAAACTCCCAAAACCCTATAATCGGGCCTTCGGTCACCAGGTGATCAACATCTTCGGAGCGACCTCCTCCCATGCCTATATAGGAGGATTTATCCTGATCCCTCTGCACGCCATCGTGGGCTAGCTCAACCGCTTCACCATCTTCCATGGAGATCAAACCGGCAGGGCCAATTAAATTATTTTGTTTAAGACGAATACTCTGCATTTCAGCATCGTCGTCTTCGTAAGAAAAAGAGGTCCAGACCAGCTCAAACTCCCCGGCTCCATAAGTCACAATCTGACGCACCGCTAAGGTATTTGCGATTTGTTGAACAACCAGATTCGGAAACAAAGCCAGAATCACCAGGGTCACTTCATCTTCAAATTCCAGCCTGCCTTTTAATAAAGAAGGATCCTGTAAGGTAAATTCGGTATTAAAGGCCCGCTGATCTGCGTAGGCCTCAGCATCTTCCGCGTCTGAGGTGGAACCCGCTTTCGCTGTCAACATAGAGTGGCAACGATTATCATCCATTACACAAACGCCAGTCTGTGTAGAACGATAAAGCCCAAAAGTGGTGTGAAATAGATGCAATAAACTTGCGTGATATGGGTCGCGGGTATTTTCCGCGTAGAGCTTCCAGTTGCCATAGATACGCTGGCGCTCATCCCCAAGGATTTTAATCGGGCGATTAAAAATCCTGGCAATCGCTTTACAGGCCATGGGCCCCAGGTAAGTTTCCAGCTCAGCAACGCTAGTAGAAAATGTGGCGAATACCAGGCCGTTGATAGTGGCAACCCGAAGAGCTTGCAGGCTATGTTGCTTCATATCGAAGCCTTCAGGCATGCCACCCTTGCCTTTTAGCCCACGTCGAAAGGGGACTCCGATCAAGTCGCCTTTTAAATTATAAGCCCACGAGTGATACACGCACTCCAGATTGGCAACATTCCCACGCAGGGAGCGGCACACTTTCGCACCTCGGTGTGCGCAACGGTTGACCACAACATTGACACTCCCCTCCTCGTCACGCATAACGATTACCGGAGTGTCTCCAATAAAAGTAGATTTAAAATCCCCTGAGCTCGGGATCTCCTGCTCTAGCGCTACAAAGGACCAGGTGTCACCGCGAAAGATTCGTTCCTGCTCGGCAATGTAAACATCGTCTTCAGTGAACAGCGAGTAAGGTACCGAAAAGCCCTCATCCGGCTGAGGCCAGCAAGCCAGAGTATCGTCTACTGTATAGCCAGTGGTACTGCTGGAACTTTTTATGATCATTTCTCGCCTTCTAAATGGGAGTGACCAACAAGGTGGCAATTTGATTGGTGTCAAAGACCACAATCTTTTCCTTAAATCTTAATTCGCCCTCGATACGAACCAGCTTATCCTGGTAACGTCCTACGCTATACGTACGTGAGGCACCATCTAATAAGGTTTGAAAAACCACATAATTGGTATGCACAATAATTTCATTGGCATCGGAAGACAGAATTAGAGGGATGCTTAGTACATGCCGATAAAAGTGTTCCGCAAAAATATTAGCGTGGCGCAAGGAAACAATGCGATCCACCAACATCCCTTTACTATCGCAACGAATCGCGGAAAGTGGCAGTTCACGATCATAATTTTCCCGGGACTGCAGTAAGTACAGACAATCATCGGTGAAGTATTGCGGCCAGTCCTCAAGGCGATCACTATCAATGCATTCTGCATAAGACGCCAAAAACCGAGCCACCTCAGTTTGCAAAGCAGGATCAACAATCGCTGAAAGGTTCGACATCCGCCGTGATTACCTTAGGGTTTTTCTATATAGATTTCGTCATTCTCAACAGTAACCGGATAGCTAGTAATCGCTATCTGGCAGGGAAACGCCGTCGGCTCTCCGCTTTTAATGCTAAACGCACCACCGTGAAAAGGGCACTCGATTTCGTCTCCTTCCTGATAACCGTCAGTCAACATAGCATTACCATGCGTACATAAATTATCAGTGACGAAATATTCACCATCAATTTCATAAACCGCAAGAACAGGCAAACCCTCTATATTCACACTCAAAGGACTTCCGTCACTCACCTCATCCCGCTTGCACAATCGAATCTTATTACTCATCTAACTCTCTGTCGTTTCGTCATTTACTTATTTAACCGACAACCTATATTTGCTAACAACCTCATTTATAAATACATCATTTACAAATGCGTCACTGATTAACAATCATTAATCACTACTTATACGGCCACTCATTAACAAAAGTTGTCGGTCAGTATTTTCAGCCCTTGAAACAAGGGCTGCATTTACTACCAGCTTACTTCCTGCTGTAGCTTATAGTTCAACGTCCATACCAAAGCCTTTAGCTTCAGAACCGTGCCCAAATATATCGCCACGGTAGTACTCACTGTGTTTAACCGTTTTACGAGCACCCCAGCCCATCTCGAGCAACCATCCAGAAGGTGTCGCGGCGTAGAAAGTAACGGCCTGATCGTTAGCATGCTTACCCATTTGTAGAGCAACATCAATGCCCTGACCGCGAATATCATCGTGTATCAGGCCAAGGTCATCTAACTCGGTGTATTCAATCATCAGATGGTTAATGTGTTTTTCCATGGGGCCCAAACCAAAGGCAACCGAGTGCTGGCGATCATTACAGCTCATAAATACCGGTTGGGCGACCATGCCATTAGGCAGCGCCAATTTATAATCAACCCCACCACTCATACCCAGCAATTTGTAGAATGCGAGCGCTTTTTCTACGTCAGGCTCATTCAAAATGACGTGGCCGATGCCCTGATCACCTGTCACAAACTTGCCGTACATAGCGCGTCCGGGGTGGAAAGGCTTACCAACATCAACTTGTGGAGAATGGAAAATCTCTGTGGGAACGCCACCTGGAGATAAAAGTCTGATCAAACCCAGCACATCACGTTCTTCTTCGTCCGCTTCTTCGCCCCAGGTAATTGCGAAACCAGCAGCCGTCAGCTTATCGGCCATTTCTGCAAGGGCATCGGCATCTGATACCCGCCAACCTATATAGGTGAGATCGTCTTTACCGTTAACGTCGATAGTAATGCGGCGAGACCACTGATCCATACGTAGGTGAAAACGGTTTTCTTCACCTTTATCTACCAGCTCCATACCCACGGTTGCCGACGCATACTTTTTCCAGGCTTCCCCATCGGAAACTGACAAACCCAAATATCCCATCTCAATAACGCCCATAATTTTATCCTCGTAATTAACTGTTTTATTTAACTGCACCTAAATGCAAGCTTTGTTTAAGGTAGTACTTATTTCTTTTTCAATAATTGCCGTAAATCCACATTCACATCGGCTAATGCCGCGAGATCAACTTCGACCTTTCTTTCGAGCAACCTTCGACCCGCCCCCATATCTTTTGCCTGATTAACGGTTAACAGGCCGCGCACCAGCTTATCCTTGACAAAAAATGCAGAAAACTGCCGGCTATTTTCATCGCCGCGAATCACAACGTCGGCTTCGGAAATTACATCCCCCAGAACCTGAATATTAATATCAAACTGATCTGTCCAGAACCACTGTGGTTTTAGATAAGGCTCCGGTTCAGCCGCAATAGCTCGGGCCGCGGCAATCGCCTGATCCTGAGCATTTTGATAGGTTTCACAGCGGCCGCGACCACCAAAATACAGTGGCGAATTTGCCACATCGCCCACCGCATAAATCGCAGGATTAGAGCTTTGAGCAAATTCATTAACGACGATGCCATTGTCAATTTCAAGACCCGCTTCTTCGGCTAATTCGAGATTCGGAATCACACCAATACCAACGACAAGGGCATCCAGCTCGACCCGTTCGTCGTCGTTAAGTATGACACCACTTACCCGGCCATTATTACCGAGAATAGTTTTTACCCCACAACCAAGACGAACATCGACACCTTCTTCACGATGCACCTGTGCTAACCAGGCTCCAAAACGCGGGCCCAGAGCTCGTGCCATCGGTATTTCAAGCGGCTCGATAGTAATTACCTCACAACCTCGTTTACGGGCACTGGCCGCTACTTCGGCACCAATCACCCCCATGCCGATAAAACCAATCCGAGCGCCAGGTTTCAGATCTTCAGACAGTGCTCTGGCATCTTCGAGAGTACGTAAATAGTGAATCCCTTCGAGACCACTGCCTTCGATATTCAAACGACGAACTCGAGCTCCCGTCGCCAGAATAACCTGCTCAAAAGCAAGTTCGCTGCCGTCGGATAAAAGAACGCGCTGCCCTTCGATATCGATACGCTCGGCTCTCACACCTAAGCGCAAATCAATATTATTTTCAGCGTAATAACTGTCTTCCTGAATAAAAAATTGTGCCGGTAAGGTATCCGGATCGGTCAGGACATCTTTTGACAGCGGTGGCCGCTCGTAGGGAGGCGTAATTTCATCTCCAATCAGGGTAATCGGCCCTTCGTAAGCAAACGTACGCAAAGCCTCGGCAGCTCTGCCGCCAGCGAGGTTTGCACCAATAATCACAACACCTTTCGTAGCCATATTATAAATTCACCTCCCAGGATGGTGTATTACCGGATGTTAATTCTTTATGCAGCGCTGCCCACATTTCACCAGATGCCCGCGCGCCAGCGAGATAGTCTTCCGGACACAAATGATAGGGTGGTCTCACCGGGCCGGCATTCATCCAGCCGCCCGCATTCATGCGCTCTTTCTCCAGCGCGATGTTATACATCGAAAAAGTCTGGAAACTACCATTCGGGAAGAGCGGCGCAGCCGTCGGAGCAAACTGCCCCTGGAAAGCTTTAGCCTTGGTCCAGTCTCCCGTGGCTCGCGCTTCCGCAACTACATCGCGTAAATAGATCGAGACACTAGGGCCACAGACTGCTCCACTGGTCCAGAATGCATCAATCGAATCTTCCATACGCGCTGCCGCATAATACTCAAAATCCAGGGGTAATAGTTTTATACGACCCTGAATCGCCGAAAGGTCTCGCATCATCGGGCCAACACCAATGTATTTTGCCGTGACTACCTGTGGGATTTCTGCCACACCAGCCCAAAAGGGCCGCGGGAAATCAAACTTAAAGGCTTCGGGATTAGCGTAAATTGCGTAATTCATATCGGGAGCGCCTTCGGCTACATCCTTATAGAACTGCACGGCAGTCTCAACACTTGGGGCACACCACATGGGAATACCCAGCATAGTGCCATCAGCGCCTATATCCTGGGCTTTCAGGGTCAACTCAACGGTATCGCGAGTATTCAACGTAGTGGTGCCTACAAAAACCGGAACCCGCCCACGAGCCGCGTCAACCAGGGCGCCCATATAGGCTATTTTTTCATCATAAGTCAGCGTAGCCGCTTCTCCCAGCGTCCCCATACTGAGGATACCGTTGATGCCACCGTCGATTAAGCCTTCAACCACACGAGCGGCTTCATCAAGATCAACCGTATCCCGTGCACGCCAGTCCGAGGCATTGGGTGTTGCCGGGGTAGGCAAAATAGCCCATGCGCCTTTAATGTCGCTCGGTGTTAAGCGTTCAGGTTTTTTCATTATTCACTGCTCTCCAATTCATTATTTACTGCTCTCCAAAATAGTCTCGCCGCTACGGAATTGTATCGAACCCAAGCTTTGCTCTAATTGTAATGCGTTGCATCAGTTGCATCAACACTGTCAAGCCAAACCCAGGTGTTTGGCCCTGCCCTACGCCGTTATTAATCCAAGGTCGGCACTCGCTCTCGATACGGTATCCAGTAATTTCTTAATCGCCGAGGAGCCTTCTTTCAGATGATTCGAGCTACGATCCACCAGGCCCAGAACCGCTGCCACCTCACCGTCCTTATTCAAAATAGGCGCACTGATGGCGGACATACCCGGGATAACCGAATCCGAGCTCGTCGCATAGCCCGCCGCCTTGATCTGTTTGCGCAAGGCCGTAATGTCTTTTGCCTGAATTTTAGTTCCACTGCCCATTAACTTTAATTCTTTAGCGATCAGGTCCTCTGTCAGCACCGGTGGGAGAAAAGTGATAAAGATTTGACCCGCCGATGACGATAAGACAGACAAAACCGAACCCAGACCGAAAGAAGCGGCTATCGGTGGACGACCATGGGTCCAGCGAATAATAGTGGGACCGTGGCTCCCCCAAACAGTAACAAAACCCGTCAAATTCGTTTCTTTAACCAATGCATCAATCGCATTACTGGCCACCAGGCTGATATCGAGCTGCGAATACGCGGCCAGGCCAAGCCGCAAGGCATAAGGCCCCAGACTGTAATGCCCCGCCAGAGAACCGGTAACCACCAAACCCGTATTCACATAGGACGCCAGATACCGATGCGTCTGGCTGCGGGACAGATTCGCAGCCTCAGCAATGTCTCGCAATGGCGCGGGGCCATTGCTCTGGAGCAGAGCATCCAGCACCCGGACGCCGATCTCGACGGAGCGAATACTCTTACTTCCAACACTATTCGACTTGTCATCACAGACAGGTTTTAGTTCTTTCTCCATAGAGCCTTCCGGTTAAGGGGCGACCACCCCTCGGGCTAATCAGGTAAATATTGAGGATCGTCAAACGAATCGAAGTATGCCTTTTATTGCACATAATGCAACAGGCAAACACTGGGCTGAGTCGGCCAAAAACCTTTTTACGCCCCTCTATTGAAAGACAAAAAGCCTGTTTTAACAAAAGAAGCTTTTTGAAACTTCACCTTTTCAGGTAAGGTAAGCAGAACGTGTTACACACGCCAAACATAACAACTAGCATAAGCTATAAACAGTAGTTCAAGGAGTAAGCCCTGGTGAGTGATCTAAACGATGTACGCCCCTTTACCGGCAAAGAGTATTTAGACAGCCTCGAGGACGAACGCGAAATCTGGATTTACGGCGAAAAAGTCAAATCCGTTACTGAACATCCCGCCTTTAGAAACCCGGCCCGTATGCTGGCTCGCTTATATGACGCTATGCACGACCCCGATAAGCAGAAAGGTCTTGTCGTACCAACGGATACCGGCAATGGTGGCTTCACCCACCCTTTCTTCAAAACCTCAAAAACTTCCGAAGAGCTCATTCAGGCCAGGGATGCTATCGCCACCTGGGCGCGCATGACCTACGGCTGGATGGGCCGTTCTCCTGATTACAAAGCCAGCTTTATGGTCACCCTCGGCTTTAATCCCGATTACTACGCGCCCTATCAGGATAATGCCGCCCGCTGGTACAAAAAATCACAGGAGCGCTGCTACTTTCTGAATCACGCCATCGTCAACCCTCCTATTGACCGTAACAGCCCTCCAGAGGAGGTTCGCGATGTCTTCATCCATTGCCATAAGGAAACGGATGCTGGCATTCGTGTCTCCGGCGCTAAAGTCGTCGCCACTGGCTCGGCCTTAACTCACTATAACTTCCTGGGCCAGTACGGACCCACTCCTCTGGGTGATGGAAAGTTCGCTATTTCCGGCCTGGTCGATATGCGCACGCCGGGGGTCAAGCTCATTTGTCGGCCCTCCTATTCCTATCAGGCAGAAGTCATGGGCAGTCCTTTTGATTACCCCCTGTCGAGCCGACTGGACGAAAATGATGCCATTTTGGTGCTCGATGACGTGCTGATCCCCTGGGAAGATGTCCTCATCTATGACGATTGCCATAAAGCCTCAAATTTTTTAGCTGAATCCGGCTGGGCAAATCGCTTTGCCATGCACGGCTGCACCCGGCTCGCGGTAAAATTTGATTTCATTGTCGGACTACTCATGAAAGCCGTCGAAATGACCGGTAGTAAGGATTTTCGTGGGGTACAGGTCGCCGTTGGCGAGGCTGTTTCCTGGCGACATGTGTTCTGGGCCCTGTCCGACGCTATGTGCCACAACCCAGATATAGGTCCGGGAGGTGTAGCACAACCCAATGTCGGAGCCGCCATGGCCTATCGAGTGCTTGGAACGACAGCTTACCCACGGGTTAAAGAACTGATTGAAAATGTGGTCGCCAGCGGTCTTATTTATCTCAATTCCCATTCGATCGATTTCAAAGTTCCCGAATTGCGCGGCTATATAGATAAGTATATTCGCGGCTCCTACGGCAATGATGCAGAAAGCCGGGTAAAAGTCATGCGTTTGCTGTGGGACAGTATCGGTAGCGAATTTGGCGGGCGTCACGAACTCTACGAACGCAACTATGCCGGTAACCATGAAAATATTCGCATGGAAACCCTGTTTGCTGCCCAGGCCAACGGGCTTGATAAAGACATGATGGCACTGGCTGAGGCCTGCATGGATGAATACGACCTGGATGGCTGGACCGTGCCAGATTTAATTAACCCTACCGACGTTAGCCTTTTTATGGGGAAAAAATAAAAGCCTCCCCGAGGGCAGAAGCTGGCTCAGCCCCTCTTCTGCCCCCTAAATTTTACCTTGATCAATGCGTTGCAGGGTTTACAATAGCCTCGCAAGCTTAAGTTAAAAGCCAGAGTTTAAAAACGAGGCCCTCGCTGAACCGGCTAGCGACAAGAAGCAACTCAAGGTCAATGCTAAGCGAGCGGTATTAGCAGCAGTAGCCATTATAAAACATACGACTATCGATCAAGCCAGGCAATAAGCGGCCGGACAGGAGAAACACTATGAACAGCATCATTAAAGGTAAGCTCACTACCTATCTGGATGAACGTCCAGAAGACGGCATCTATCGCCTGGATCGCCGCGTGTTTACTGATCCCGATATTTTTGAACTGGAAATGAAACTCGTCTTTGAGAAAAGCTGGTTGTACCTCTGTCACGAAAGCCAGATAGCTAAGCCTCACGATTTTATTACAACTTATATGGGCCGCCAGCCAGTTATTATCAACCGGAGTGCGGAAGGTGAAGTCCAGGGCTTCGTTAATGCCTGTGCCCACCGAGGTTCTCAGCTGGTTAACGTTTGCAAGGGCAATAAAAAAGTCTTCTCCTGCCCTTTCCATGGCTGGTGCTTTAAATCCAGCGGCGAACTGGTCGATTACTCTAATAAAGAAAATGTCGGCTATTCCGACGCTTTCAAGCCCGAAGAACTGGGCCTGACTAAAGTTCCCAAAGTGACCAGTTACCGCGGCTTTGTATTTGGCTGCCTCGACGCCGAGGCTGGCGACTTAAACGAGCACCTGGCCGAAGCCACCAAGATGATCGACATGCTCGCCGATCAATCTGAAGACGGCCTGGAAGTATTACCTGGTGTACAAACCTATACTTACGACGGCAACTGGAAGTTGCAGGCTGAAAACGGGGTCGATGGTTACCATGTCGAAGCCATTCACGGTAACTATGTTCAGACCATTCAGCGCCGCGCCAAGCTCATGATGGAAAAGGATGACGTCAAGGCACCCGAAATTGGTGGTCTCGATGAACTTCCCGGAGGCTTCTATAACCTGGGTAAGGGTCATGTCGTATTGTGGAACGAATTTCCCAACTCCCAATCTCGTCCGCTCTATGAAAAATCGGAGGAGCTCACTGAAAAGTATGGTGAGTTGCGATCTAAGTGGATGACCAGCTATTTACGCAATCTGCTGATCTACCCCAACGTATTTTTTATGGATCAGATGAGCACCCAAATTCGGGTATTTCGCCCCGTTTCGGTGAATAAAACCGAAGTCACCACTTACTGTATTGCACCCGTGGGAGAATCCGCCGAGGCGCGTCGCAAACGCATTCGTCAGTACGAAGATTTCTTTAACGCCAGCGGCATGGCAACTCCGGATGATCTCGCGGCTTTCAGCATGAGCCAGATCGGTTTCAACGGGGAAAACGCACGTTGGAGCGATATGTCTCGCGGCGCAACCAATATGGTTGAGGGGCCGGAGCGCTTTGCCAAAGAACTCGGCATTAACCCTGTCACATCGGGAACACAGCTCGAGGACGAAGGCTTAATGATCGCCCAACATCATCGCTGGCTTGAACTTATGGAAGGTGATTCGTAACACCTCCCATACCAGCCCTTTATAATTTTTTGGATAACCGATTTCAGGAAGACCTAGCATGTCACGAGAATCACAACAGGCCGCCATAGACTTAATTGTTAGCGAGGGCGCTTTTCTTGACCATAAACAGTGGGACCAATGGATTAACCTCTATACCGAGGATGCCGAGTACTGGATACCGGCCTGGGATGACGAGCACACTCTGACCGACGACCCCAATACGCAGCTATCATTAATTTATTACGCTAACCGATCGGGGCTTGAAGATCGCATTTTTCGCTTGCGAACGGATCGTTCACTTGCGTCGACTCCTCTCCCCAGAACCTGTCATATGACCGCGAACTATCGCTTTAAAACACTGGATAACGGTGACATAAAAGTACATTCGTCGTGGGATACCCATTCGTATAAATTAAAAATAGCGACTCATTTTTTTGGCCACCAGGAACATCTAATTCGTCAAACCGACGATGGCCTCAAAATAGCCGGGCGAAAAATTATTGTTATGAACGATATGATTGCCAACGTGATGGATATTTATAGCGTTTAGTCTTTCTTATTCGGGCTCTGCAAACCTCAGGTCTGGCAATACTTATTTAGTCACAATTGCTTAGTAAAACGATGACTGATATGCCTCGAAAAATGCCGGGTTCTAATCTATGAACCCGGCATTTTTATAGCCCATAAAAAATACCTAGTAAAGTACCCCAGTGATTAGCGGAAAGTTTTTTTCTCTAATCATTTATCCTCTCCGGGGAAACAGGCTCTTAACAAGTAAAGACGGAGTGTCCGATGAATCAACGCCTCGCCAAATTTGTCCTTTCCTGCCTTCTAGGCCTTACCATCATGGGCCTCGGTACAATTACCCACGCCGGTGGCGGCTATTTCGTGCTCGGTTACGGCACCCATGCCAACCAAATGGCAGGGACCTCAACTGCCGTTGGCTTTGACGGCTTTGCCGGCTCATCCAACCCCGGAAAACTGTTTGCCGCCGGTGATCGCTACGATGTGGGTCTAAAACTGTTTATGCCTTATCGAAAAATTGAGCGCACGGACAGCAACACCGTCTACGACATGGACTCGACCAGTAGAAATTCGGCGTTTTATCTCCCGGAAGCCGGCATCGCGCGCCGCATCAATGACACATGGGCCTGGGGCCTAACCTTGTACGGCAATGGTGGTTTAAACACTGAATACAATGACGACAATGGTGTTCCCGGCAGCAGCGCCAATCCGCAAGCCTGTGGTAATCAACCGGCAAACTTCATGCTGGGGTGTGGGAAACTGGGTTTCGATTTATCTCAGATAATCGTCGCGCCATCACTCGGCTGGCAACTCAGCTCGAAACACAGCGTCGGCATCACCGCCCTGCTCGCCTACCAACGAATAAAAATATACGGTTTTCAGGCTTTTCAGAACTTCTCCGCTTATCCAGGTTCAGTGACCAACAAGGGCTACGACAACGCCTTCGGTTTAGGCCTACGCGTCGGCTGGTTTGGAGAAATAACACCCTGGCTAGATCTTGGTGCGTCTTATACCAGCAAAGTTTACATGCAGGACTTCGACAAATACAAAGGTCTGTTCGCCGATAGCGGTAACTTTGATATCCCATCAAATTACAGTATCGGTGCGGCCATCAAGCCGGCCCCAAACTGGCTTATTGCACTCGATATTCAGCGTATTAACTGGGGGGAAGTTAAAGCCCTGAGTAATGGCACTTTAAATTCGCTGCTACCCGGCGGCGCGGCGCTTGGCAGCAAGAGTGGTAGCGGTTTTAACTGGGGTAGCCAGAATATTTATCGCCTCGGTATAGAGTACGCGGCCTCCGAGCGCCTGACCCTCCGTGGCGGCTACGCCTATGGCCGCCGCCCAAACGACGACAACGATATTAACTCCGTCAGTTTCAACATGTTTACTC
>JQIA01001541.1_pt1 | contig 12390 bp, 3 predicted proteins | sample 811431 | NCBI WGS metagenome assembly JQIA01 (sample SAMN02998118, study PRJNA258478) | marine sediment metagenome | biome: marine; feature: seafloor; material: sediment; isolation source: oil-polluted sediment collected from 3 locations (0.5 km, 0.7 km and 0.9 km)... | place: USA: Gulf of Mexico ... | reverse complement strand
GAGTGTTATAGCGAGATGCAGCGTGACCCTTCGGAAGCTGAGCTAATGATGTTTGCTCAAGCCAATTCCGAGCATTGTAGACACAAGATTTTTAATGCTCAGTGGACTATCGATGGCGAGCAGCAGCCGCTTAGTCTGTTTGGAATGATTCGTAATACCACTAAAGAAAGTCCTGAAGGAGTGGTCACTGCCTACTCCGATAACTCCTCGGTGATTGAGGGGCATAAAGGGCACTGGTTGTGGGCTGATGAGACATCAAAAAGTTACCAGTATCAGCCGGTTGATCTATCTATTTTGATGAAGGTTGAAACCCATAACCATCCTACGGCGATTTCACCGTTTCCTGGAGCCGCTACGGGTTCAGGTGGTGAGATTCGGGATGAAGGCGCTACCGGTCGTGGTTCAATTCCAAAGGCTGGGTTGTGTGGTTTTACGGTATCCAATTTGCAAATACCGGGATTTAGTCAGCCATGGGAAATCGCTAATGGTAAGCCGGAGCGTTTGGCCTCAGCCTTCGACATTATGCTTGATGGTCCCATCGGTGCTGCTAGCTTTAACAATGAATTCGGCCGACCAAACTTGACCGGTTATTTTCGTAGTTTTGAGCAGCAAGTGAACACTGAAAGTGATCAGGCGCTCTACGGCTACCACAAGCCCATTATGATTGCCGGTGGTCTGGGCAGCATTCACCGCGATCAAGTGGAAAAACATACGCTGCAGGCGGGCACGCTGGTAGTGGTGCTCGGTGGGCCGGGCATGTTGATTGGCCTGGGTGGTGGTGCAGCTTCATCGATGGATAGCGGCTCGATTGATGCGGAATTAGACTTTGCCTCGGTTCAGCGCGGTAATCCGGAGATGCAGCGTCGCTGTCAGGAAGTAATCAGTCAGTGCGTGGCGCTGGGTGAGCAGAGTCCCATTCAATCCATTCACGATGTGGGTGCGGGCGGACTGTCCAATGCCATCCCCGAAATATTGCACGACAGCGATCGGGGCGGCCGTATCCAGCTGAACGATATTCTGGTGGATGAGCAGGGCATGACGCCGATGCAAACCTGGTGCAACGAATCACAAGAGCGTTACGTATTAGCGATTGGTGCAGAAAGTCGAGCTCGATTTGAAGCGATTTGCCGGCGTGAACGATGCCCATTTAGCGTTGTTGGTGAAGTCACCGATGAAGAGCATCTAACGCTGCACGATCAAAACTTTGACGACAACGTCATTGATATTCCTATGTCGCTGTTGTTTGGCAGTACGCCGGAAATGGTCCGTCAAGGTGTTCGCCAACCGTTTGTGGGTGCGTCGCTAGATACCTCAGAAATGAACCTTAGCACTCTGGTTCCGCAGGTACTGTCTCACCCGACCGTGGCCTGTAAAAGTTTCCTGATTACCATCGGTGATCGCTCGGTTACCGGTTTGGTAGCACGAGATCAAATGGTTGGTCCGTGGCAGGTTCCCGTGGCTGATAGCGCTGTCACGCTCACAGATTATCGTCAGTTTACAGGCGAGGCGATGGCTATGGGCGAGCGAACACCCCTGGCGATAATCAATGCTCCGGCATCGGGACGGATGGCCATCGGTGAGGCGATCACTAATATTGCGTGTGCGCCTATTGGCGAAATCTCAAACATTAAACTTTCCGCTAACTGGATGGCCGCTTGTGGCACGGAAGATCAGGAAGCTAAGCTGTTTGATACGGTTAAAACGGTAGGCATGGAAATTTGCCCAGCGTTGGGTATTTCCATTCCAGTGGGTAAAGACTCGCTCTCTATGCGAACCCATTGGCAAGATGGTGGCAACGAAAGAGAGATGATTTCGCCAGTTTCGCTGATTATCTCTGCCTTCTCTCCGGTGAGTGATGTGCGTTTGGCGGCGACACCTCAGCTGGCAAATCGCCCCGATAGCGAGCTTTTGTTGATTGATTTGGGTGCTGGTGCGAATCGCTTGGGTGGCTCGATTTTGGCCCAAACCGAGCAGCAAATGGGTGATCAAGCGCCTGATATGGATGATGTCCAAGCGTTTAAATCCTTTTTTCAGGTGATTCAGTCACTGCTGCAACAGCAGCTTTTGCTGGCCTATCATGACCGTTCTGACGGCGGCCTGATCGCTACGATTACTGAAATGATGTTTGCGGGTCGAGTGGGTGTCACGCTTGATCTTCAAGACGAGTTGATTCCCTCGTTGTTTAGCGAAGAGTTGGGCGCAGTGATTCAGATTGCTGCGGCAGATCTGCTCTCTGTGACCGAGCAATTTGTGGCGGCTGGAATGGGTCATCTGCTAAAACCCATTGGTTCTCTTAACGATAGCGACCAGCTGCTGGTTTCACATCAGGGCAAGCGTTGTTTTGAGGAAAGTCGTGTGTCGCTGCAGCGGACCTGGTCTGAAGTGAGTCATCAAATGCAGTTGGCGCGGGATAACTCAGAGGTGGTACAGCAGGAGTTTGATCTTTTGCTGGATGCTAAAAATCCGGGCATGCAGTGTCAGCTAAGCTACGATCCCGCCGATGACATAGCCGCGCCGATGATCGCTACCGGTGTGCGGCCAAAAGTCGCGATCTTGCGAGAGCAGGGCGTGAATAGTCAGCGAGAAATGGCGGCCGCGTTTGATCAGGCAGGGTTTGACTGTATCGATGTGCACATGAGTGATCTGGTGAGTGGGCAAGCGACACTGGATCCGTTTGTTGGTCTTGCGGTCTGTGGCGGATTTTCCTACGGTGATGTGCTGGGCGCTGGCCGTGGCTGGGCCAGTTCAATCTTGTTTAATGACAAGGTGAAGGCGCAGTTTGAGACCTTTTTCCACCGCCCTGATACCTTTGGTTTAGGTATCTGTAACGGTTGCCAGATGATGGCGCAACTGAAAGAGCTGATCCCCGGTGCTGAGCACTGGCCGCAATTGTTGGGGAATAGTTCGGGTCAATTTGAGGCGCGTGCTTCATTGGTCAAAATCGAAGAGAGTGCCTCGATATTGCTGAAAGGAATGGCCGGTTCGATTATGCCGATTGCTGTTGCTCACGGTGAGGGCAATATGGTCTTTGCTGATGATCAGCGAACAGCGGCGGAGCCATTGGTTGCTGCCCGTTTTGTTGATAACTACGGTCAGTCTACGGAAGCCTATCCAGCTAATCCTAATGGTTCGCCGCAGGGTATTACTGCGATGACCAACCAGGATGGGCGTTTTACTATCATGATGCCGCACCCAGAGCGGGTGTTTCGAGCGGTGCAGAATTCCTGGCTGCCAGACGATTATTCCAGTGACCGGAGCCCTTGGGCACGTTTGTTTGCTAATGCTCGTCAATGGGTTGGTTAGGCAGCGTTAATTCGGTGTTCACAGTGGCTATTTTTCTATAGCCATTGTGATGGTTATGCTTTTTGTTGCTACATGCGGAAGACGCCGAAGTGGGTCTCTTTAGCTGGTGTGCGACCGGCCATATCCAATACGTAGCCAATAATGTCGCGTGTCTCCAATGGGTCGATGACGGCGTCACACCAGCCGTGAGCGGCAAAGTTGTAGGCGTTTGAAAAGTCTTCAAAGGTCTTTCTCACCGGTGCCATGTAGGCTTCTCTTTCCTCTTCGGTCCAGCTGGTTCCGTCTCGTTTGTGAATGTCATCCTTGACCATGGCCAGTGTGATTGCCGCCTGATCAGGTCCCATGATGGCTGCTTTGGCGTTGGGCCACATCAGCATCACATCCGGGTCAAAAGGGCGACCACACATGGCCAGATAACCAGCGCCGAAGGAGCCGCCGGTAATCAGTGAGATACGTGGAACGCGGGCTGAGGACATGGCGGTAATCATCTTTGCGCCAGCCTTAGCGATGCCCGATTCTTCCGCTGCCTGTCCCACCATAAAGCCGTTAATGTCAGCGGTAAAAATAAGTGGAATATCTCGCTTGCAACAGAGATCGATAAAGTGAGTGATTTTCAGTGCGCTTTCTGTAAACAGCACGCCATCGTTAAAAATAATGCCGACCTGAAAACCCTTAATTCGAGCAAATCCACAGATAACGGTTTCGCCGTAGAGCTCCTTGAATTCCTGAAACTCACTGCCATCCACTAAGCGAGCGAGTATCTCGCGGTTGTTGGTGGGGTGTTTGGGGTTGTCGCTGATGATGCCGTACATCTCTTTCTGGTCGTACAGCGGCTCTTTGGATTCGTGAGTATCCCAGCGCATTTTGGGTGCTGAGCCCAAATTGGCGACGATGTTTCGAGTAATGGCCAGCGCATGGCTATCATTTTCTGCCAGATGGTCGGTAACACCACTGACGCTACAGTGCATTTCTGCACCCCCAAGCGGCTCAACATCAACCACCTCTCCGGTGGCGGCAAAGACCAGCTGCGGGCTGCCGAGAAACATTGCACCTTGCTTGCGAATAATTACCGTTTCGTCACACAAAGCAGGAATGTAAGCGCCGCCAGCAGTGGATGGCCCATGCACCACAGCGATCTGAGGAATACCCATGGAGGACATCAACACCTGGTTTTTCATGATGGTGCCGCCGTGACCCACGTCGGGGAATATGTTGGCAACGTCCGGCAAAAATCCACCCCCTGATTGCACTAGAGTGATGCAGGGTAGTCGGTACTGAATGGCAATCTGTTGCGCTCGGGTGTGGCGTTTGCAGGTCATGCCAAACAGCGTGCCGCCTTTTACTGTCGCTTCGTTAGCAATAAACATGCATTGCCGACCATGCACCGTACCAACGCCAGTCACCAGCGTTGCGCCGGGAGGCACGCCCTCGTACATGTTGAGGCCGCAGAGCTCACCCACTTCGAGAAACGGTGAGCCGGGATCCATGGCGGCTCGAATTCGGTCTCGGACCATCATTTGTCCGCGGTCTTTATGCAGCTTGCGTGCTCGCTCATGACCGCCGATACGTGCAGACTGGCGGAGCGTGTGCAGTTCTTCGATTCGCTTTAGGTAGGCGCTGTGATTGGCTTGGTATTCGCTGCTATTGGTGTCGAGTTTGGAGGGTAGTATATTCATATTATTGTTTTTTAAGAGCCTTGATGAAATTGTTGTTTTTCTACTGATAGTTCAACAATATACTGTATCCATGGTTCAGCTGCCCATTCAAAACATTGATTTTGTCGGGGAAGCTAGGGCCATGCCATCTAAATTGAAAGGAGTATGACCTTGATCGTTGAACAGCAAATTCGTAACAAAATTGTGGCGGCATTTGAGCCTGATTTTATTGATTTGGTCAATGAGAGTAATCAGCACAATGTACCGCCGGGCTCGGAAAGCCACTTTCGTTTGACGTTGGTGACGGATAAGTTTGAGGGGCAATCGTTGGTGAAACGTCATCGTGCGGTGAATACGGTGCTTAGTGAGGAGCTGGCCGGCGCAGTTCATGCTTTAGCGTTGCATACGTACACACGGGAAAATTGGGTTCAACGAGGTAATAAAATTACCGATTCCCCTAAATGTATGGGGGGTTCTAGCGATCAAGAATGACCGTTTGGTTGGTTGTATATTGGTGCTATGATTAACTCGATTTTTTGTTTTCCTAATGAGCGGCGGAAGAGCGGAATCGTTGCTGGATATTGGATGATCAAGTAGGGCGACTCTCTTGAATGACAAAATCAACGGATTGGATTTTTGTTGCCCAAGAGAGCTGCCCAGTAATACATGGTGAGTTTTTTAGAATTCACTCATGCCCCTTAGATAGACTGGTTTGGGTGTGTCGACCAGTCGTGTTTTTGTAGAGGTGCTGATCCGTGTTTTTGTCCGCTGTTGCTCCCCCTGTTCGGGTGTTGCTACTAGTTCTGTTTCTTGAAGTTGTCCTTACTGTGGCACTGGTTGCTGGTCATCGGCAGGTAGTAACACAGCTCTATTCAGACCAGCTGAGTTCTCACGCTTACAGTTTGGTTTCTCAGTTTGTCAAAAATACCTCTCGTTTCTATCAATCACCTACGCTTGGAAGTCAGCTGGACGAAAGTGCTCACCGGTTGGTTGAGGATGCCAGTGTCAGCTACGTTCTGATTGTTGATCGTGACGGTCAGCAGGTCGTTAGTGCAGGAGCAGTGCTGCCTGATATGCGCCTGATTGAAGAAGAGCAAGCGCCAAAATCCGTTACTGACGGTGTATTCGATGTTGTGGTTCGGCTGATGGTGCCTGGGTCGTCCTTGGAGTCAGTGTGGGTGGGGTTTTCTCTTCAGCCGATGAGCCAGTCGATTGATACGGCATCAATGGCCAGTATTAAGCGTGCCGTTTTGGTTCTGCTTGTGGTTATGTTGCTGACCTGTCTAGTGGGCTGGTTACTGCTCAAAAATCGGTTGGCAGGCAGGCTTATCTTCCCCTCTGCTCATTCTCATGATGTTGCTGAACAGTTTGCAAAAACTCTGTCAAAAAAAGGGAATGATTTTTATTATCAACGGCTTGCTGAGGTGGGTACGCAGGGGTATTGGCAGGTGGATGCTGAGCAGCGAACCATCTACGTTAATCGTGCCATGGCAGCGATGCTGGGTTATGCGGTTGATGACATGCTGGGTAAAACGTTGTTCAGTTTTTTTGATGAAGGGATGATTAATGAGCTGATAGCGAAGCGAAAGCAGGGAGTGGTTGAGCAGCACGCTATTTGCACTCAGCACAAGGATGGTCACAACATCTACCTGGAAGTGGCAGCTGTGCCACTGTTTGAGGGTGATCGCTATCTTGGGGCTATGGCTGGCATCGTCGATGTGTCGGAATATTATCGTCAACAGCTTGATCTGCAACGGAGTCAACAATTACTGCAGTGGTCACAAAAAGTTGCTCGAGTGGGCAGTTGGTCTTTGCAGGTGGCTACACGTCGTTTGGTGATTGAGCAGGGGAAGCTGGGCGTACTTGGCCCTGAGTCGACCATTGTTTTTCAATCGGCTGAGGATTATCTTCCGTTTATTCACCCGGATAGCAAGCCTGAGCTTGTTGCGGGGTTGGAGCGGGCGATTAGCACGCGATCGGCATTTCGTATGGACTATCAATTGTGTCTCGAGGATGGCTCGGTTGCCTGGCTCTACGCTGAGGGGATACCTGTGCTCAATGAAGCGGGAGAGCTTATTGAGTTGTCGGGGGTATTTCAGGAGATATCTGAGCGCAAAAAAATTGAGCAAGAGTTACGGCTTCGTGAGGAAGATTTAAAGGTGACACTTCACTCCATTGGTGAGGGCATGCTGGCCACCGATTCTGATGGCGTGATTACCCGAATGAACCGAATGGCGGAGCAAATTACCGGTTGGGCTGTTGCAGAAAGCATCGGTAAGTCAGTGAGTGAGGTATTTACCGTTGTGGATTCTGAGGGGGCTGAGACTGAGGATGGTCGATTAGATCAGCTGCTTACCGCTGCTGAGGCGAAAGGCATGACGGGTAGTTATGTGTTGCGAGCCAAGGGCGATCAGCTTTGTCGGGTCAAAGCTACTGTGGCAAGAATTGTTGGCAATGACGGCTCGGTGGGTGGGGCCATATTGGTTTTTAGTGACAGTAGCGAAGAGTACTTGAGGGAGCAGGCACTCAAGGAGAGTGAGTTGCGTTATCGCAGTATCTTTGACTCCTCCGGCGAAGGTATTTTTGTGTTGGATGAATACGGTCAGATATTGGATGCTAACCATTCTTGCCTGGTGATGACAGGCTATACCGAGGGCGAAATATTGCAGTTGAACGCTCGTGACCTATTGGTTGAGAGTAATCAACAAAAATTGGGCGTGTTTTTGAAGGAAATCGCGGCCAAAGGCCAGGCGGCAAGTCTTGCTCTGTTAAGCAGAAAAAATGGTGAGCCGATGCCCATCGAGACGCGAGGTGTTGCTTTCACTCTTCAGGGCGGTTCGGCAATTCTTGGCATTATGCTTGATATCACTGAGCGAGTGGAGGCAGAGCGAGAGCTGAAGCGTTCTGCTGTGGTATTTGATGCGACGACAGACGGTATTTTAGTAACCGATGCGGATCAAATTATTGTTGCTGCCAACCGAGCTTGTACTGAAATTACCGGTTACAGCAATGAAGAAATTGTGGGTAAAACACCTCGATTGTTTAAATCGGGCCGGCAAGATGATCTGTTTTATAGCGAAATGTGGGAGCAGATAATTAACCAGGGTAGTTGGCAGGGTGAGTTGTGGAATCGCCGCAAGTCTGGAGAGCTGTTTCCGGTGTTGCAGAGTGTTAATGCGGTGACCAATAGTCAGGGCGAGGTGACTAACTATGTGGGTGTTTTTCTCGACATCAGCCAATTAAAGCAAACCGAGGCTCAGTTAGCTCAGCTGGCGCATTACGACACGCTAACAGGGCTTCCTAATCGCATTTTGTTGGATCAAAAGCTTGATCAAGCGATGTCTGCGGCTAGTCGTCGAAAAAGCAAGATGGCGGTGTTGTTCCTCGATCTTGATCGATTTAAATTAGTGAATGACAGCCTGGGTCACCCGATTGGTGATCAGCTGTTGGTAGAAATTGCCGAACGGCTAAAGCTAAGGATTCGAGCGGAAGATACCCTGGCTCGACTGGGCGGTGATGAATTTCTGATTTTGCTGGAGCATCTAAACGATCCGGAAGAGGCGGGCATTGTTGCTGATGACTTGATTAAAGCGCTGGGTGAGCCATTTGAACTGGGGGGGCAGTACCAGGTTTACATTGGTGCCAGTATTGGTATCAGCATTTATCCAGACGATGGCGTGACAAAAATGCAGTTACAAAAAAATGCGGATGCCGCCATGTATCAAGCCAAGGAGCAGGGCCGCAATACCTTCCGTTATTACACTGAGGCATTAACGCAAAAAGCCAATCGACGATTGCTGATGGAGACCCTGCTGCGACAGGCGTTGAGTGAAAAACAAATTGAGGTGTACTACCAGCCACAAATTAGTTTGGAGACGGGTGAATTAACAGGCGCTGAAGCTCTGGCTCGTTGGCCTCATCCCACCGAAGGTATGATTTCACCAGAGATTTTTATTCCGTTGGCCGAAGATACCGGCTCAATTATTGCCCTGGGTGAGCAGGTGATGGCTCAGGTTTGTCAGCAATACAAACGGTGGGGAGAAGAAGGTATTGCTCTGCCTAAGATTTCCATTAATCTCTCGCCCAGGCAGCTTGTTGATAGTGAACTGGTTACTGTGGTTGAGGCAGCAATTGCCGCAAGTGGTCAGCACCCATCATTGTTTGAGTTTGAAATTACTGAAAGTACGATTATGGAATGTGGCGATGAGGCGTCTCAGGTGATTGAGTCGCTGAAGCAGCTGGGTGTTTCCATGGCGATTGATGATTTTGGTACGGGTTACTCTTCACTGGCACGACTGAAGTATTTTTCAATTGAACGGCTCAAAATTGATCAGAGCTTTGTGCGAGATATTGTAAGTGACTCTAGCGATGCTGAAATTGTAGCAACGATCATTGCGATGGCGCACAAGCTCAACCTGTCGGTGATCGCAGAGGGAGTGGAAACTGAAGCGCAAAAAACATTTCTACAGCAGCAAGGGTGTGATTCGATGCAGGGTTATCTCTGTAGCAAGCCTTTGTCAGCGGAGGCTTATGGCGAGTTTTTGAGAGAGCGGAGGGGGCAGGCGGATGTTGTTGGCGCTTAGTTGCCCATGGCGCTTGTTGCGTTGCGGCGGGGCTCAGTGCCGGTGGAAATGGTCTTGAGTTTATTGTTCGGTAGCGTTGTTTCTATGCCTGGCGACTAACCTTGTTGGCGTGCTGTTTGTCTTCTTTGTTCAGCGAAGGAGTTTGGTACCTGTTTTTGGTTTGTTGTTTTTTTTGGGAATCGTCACCTTAGGAAGGTCGACTGTTTGAGAAAAAGTCTAGCAGTGATAAGATTGCTGGTTCGCGGTTGCTCTGATGAGAGCTAAACTTGGTCGGTATCAGACGTGAACTGCGGGCTTTTTTAGCCATTTGTTTTTCGGGGCAACTCTATCCAGTTAGGCGTTTTCGCCTGAGATTAGATGGGGCTGTTTTTCGAGTAAACCTATGTAGCACAGATTAAACACAGGTGTCATACGTGCATTTAGCGAACAGACTAAAAAACAGCCTATATAGGCCAAAGTTTGAGCGAGATAATTGTGGATTTGGGTTGATTGCCCAAATGGACAATGTCGCTAGCCATCAGCTGGTATTAACAGCGATAGAGTCGTTGACTCGAATGACTCATCGGGGTGCCATTGCTGCCGATGGAAAAACGGGTGATGGCTGCGGATTGCTGTTGCAAAAACCCGACGGTTTTTTCCAGCGAGTCGCTAGCGATGCTGGCATTGAATTGTCAGCAGGTTATGGCGTCGGAACGGTTTTCCTTTCGCCTCAGGATGCTACAGCTCAGCAAGCGATGGATGTATTAAACCAGGCATTGGTTGATCAAGGGTTAACGGTTGCTGGCTGGCGCCATGTACCGGTTGATTCTGAATGCTGTGGTGATCAAGCAAAAAAAACACTACCTGAAATCAAGCAGGTATTTGTTAATAAGCCCGAAGAAATGGACGATGCAGGCTTCAATCGCTGCTTGTTTTTTGCTCGACGTATGGCAGAAAAAGCACTCGATAGCGATGAAGAGTTTTATATCACCTCGCTGTCCTCTCAGGTGGTCTCCTATAAAGGCTTGGTGATGCCTCACCATTTGCCTCATTTTTATCTTGATCTGAACGAAGCTGATTTTGAATCAGCGATCTGCGTTTATCACCAGCGATTCTCAACCAATACCGAGCCACAATGGCGTCTGTCGCAGCCGTTTCGTGTGTTGGCTCATAACGGTGAAATTAATACCGTAGAAGGAAATCGTTTCTGGTCTGTTGCTCGAATTCGCAAGTTACAGAGCAAGCTCTTTCCTGATGTTGAGACATTGGCACCGTTAGTGGGCACCAAAGGTTCAGACTCACAATCTTTCGACAATATGCTGGATGTGCTGCTCAATGGCGGCTTGAGTATATTTAGGGCGATGCGTTTGCTAGTACCGCCGGCCTGGGAAAAGAAGGAAAACATAGACCCCGAACTACGTGCTTTCTATCAATACAGCAGCATGATGATGGAGTCCTGGGATGGCCCCGCCGGTATTGTGTTGACCGATGGTCGCTATGCCGCCTGTACCTTGGATAGAAATGGTTTGAGGCCAGCGCGTTGGGTGATCACCAAAGATCGAGTGATCACCATTGCTTCCGAAATTGGCACTCACGACTACGCCGCGGCGGATGTCCTGGACAAGGGGCGCTTGAAGCCCGGCCAGATGCTCGCAGTGGATACCCAAACTGGAAAACTGCTGACACCATCTGACGTTGACCAGTTGTTGAAAACCGAGCAACCGTACCAGCAATGGGTCGCTGACAATTTACGTCAGTTGGACAATGGCCCGCTGGTTTCCGAGCAGATTGAAGGTGAATCACTAAACTGCTACCAAAAGCTGTTTGGTGTCAGTTTTGAAGAGCGGGATCAGGTGGTTCGCCCGTTGGCTGAAGATCGCCAGGAAGCAACCGGATCAATGGGTGACGATACCCCCGTAGCTGTGTTGTCAGAAAAAGTACGGCCCTTGTATGATTATTTTCGGCAGCAATTTGCGCAGGTAACCAACCCGCCGATTGATCCTCTGCGCGAAAATATCGTGATGTCGCTGACCACACGGTTTGGCGTCGAGCACAATGTTTTTGAGTCTAGCGAGACTTGTTGCCAGTGTGTAATAACCGGCTCTCCGGTGCTTACTGCGGCTCAGTATCAATCGTTGAAAGCGCTGGATTCAGAGCAGTATGCTCATGTTGAGATCAGCTTAGCTTATGACGCACCAGCATTGGCTGACGGCAATGGTCTGACCGATGCCATCAAGTCACTGTGCCAGCAAGCAGAAGATGCGGTACGCAGTGGCAAGGTCATTATTATTCTGAGCGACAGGCAGCTTAGCCGCGACTCGCTACAGATTCACGTATTGCTGGCCACGGGTGCGGTTCATCACCACTTGACCAATTTGGGTCTGCGTAGTGATGCCAATATAGTCATCGAGACGGGCACCGTAAGAGACTCCCATCATATGGCGGCTCTGATCGGCTTTGGTGCAACGGCGGTTTATCCCTACCTTGCCTACGCCATGATCGAAAATATGGTTCGGTTGGATGAGATCGCATTGCGTGATTGTGAGCTAGCGATCGACAATTACGTGGGTGGACTGAACAAAGGCCTCGACAAAATCATGTCGAAAGTGGGTATCTCTCAAATCAAGAGTTACCGTGGCGCTCAGCTGTTTGAAGTCATCGGCCTGCACGATGATGTGGTTGAACTCTGCTTTGAAGGGGTGACCAGTCGAATTCAAGGTTGTCATTTTGCCGATCTGGAAGAAGATCAAATCAGCCTTTCTCGCGCTGCCTGGAGCAAACGCAAGCCACTTGAACAAGGTGGTCTGCTCAAGTACGTACACAATGGCGAGTACCACGCCTATAACCCTGATGTGGTTGTGGCGCTGCAG
>JQIA01001540.1_pt1 | contig 12391 bp, 14 predicted proteins | sample 811431 | NCBI WGS metagenome assembly JQIA01 (sample SAMN02998118, study PRJNA258478) | marine sediment metagenome | biome: marine; feature: seafloor; material: sediment; isolation source: oil-polluted sediment collected from 3 locations (0.5 km, 0.7 km and 0.9 km)... | place: USA: Gulf of Mexico ... | reverse complement strand
AACTTTATTTAACCTGATATTTTTATATTTCCTTCTTTTTCTCTAATTAGCTTTATCATCTTTTAATTTTTTTTTACTTTATTATACATTATATCTCGGCCATACCCTCATTTTATAACCATAAAAACTGTCCGAAGTATTGTAGGCATAAAAGCAGACATCAATGGCATATTATTCATTTAAGAAATCTCCTTGCCAATTTTTTTAACAATTGTCACTTCTAATTTATCTCCAAGAAAAAAGATTCTGCCTGAAAAATAATATATAGAAACAATAAATTTCATAATAGATAAACTCAAAAAATTCTTAGATGTTTTTTGTGCAACATATTGTGATATAAAAACTTTTTTACGATAAAACGTGGTACTAATAACATTGTATAATTTGTGTATTTCTGGGATACCATAAGTTTTAACAGTAATTTCTCTATCCAGTACAGAATCGCATTCAAAAAGTTTGCGAATTGTTTTGGAAGTAAAATAATTCACATGTGCAGGTGGCATATTTACTATGAAAACGTGAAAAACCAAATTTGATTGAAATAGAACCGTAGTTTGGTATTCCAACAAAATAAGCTATTCCACCGGGTTTGAGTAATTTAAAAACCTTTTCAAAATGTAAAATTGGTTGAGCAATATGTTCCAAAGTTGACGTACTTACTATTAAATCAAAATTATTTTCCTTCAAAACAAGCGTATCTTCTATTTTTTTTGTACAAGGGTAAAATTATATTTTCTAGCAAAATTTCTACTCCATGGAGACAAATCAACACCATAACAATCCCAACCATTTTGTTTAAAAAACTTTAAAAGAAAACCATTACCACAACCTACATCTAATACTTTACCTTTCCCCAATTTTTTTTGTGAATTTATCAGCAATATTGTTGAACCATATTTCATCAAGACTAGTTTGAGCTTTTTCATATTCTAAAATGATATTATCATCATAGTGTGAATTATATTCCTCAATTTCTTCATCAGGAACATCAGCATATATAAAATGGCAATTATTACATTTCAATAATTCAATTCCATTTAAAATTCTTTCAAGGTGATTATTTCCATTTTTACAAACTGGGCAAGCTTTTTTCACTTAATTATATACCTCGCTTCTTTAGCAATTACTAAAATACTTGTTATAGAATCCATTTCATTGTTACCAGTAAGAAATTCTTTGCGTACACGAGACTGTATTTTCTGAAATTCATCAATATTATTTTCTAATACAGTTATTTTAATATCTGTAAAATATGTTTCAAAAAAATGTTGATAATCTAGCATTCTATAACGATTCAAATAACTTGATGGATTCAACCATTTATCCCATATATTTTTAGAGTAACAAAGCATTTCAAATGGATACTTAAAAAAATGATCACGTAAATCTATAAAATGTACCTGTACACCTTTTTGATTCATCAAAGTAGCTAATGCTTGTGTTACCTCTTCCACATCTTCTACATGCTCAAAAACTGATGAGCTTAACACAATATCCACAGTAGTAGAAAGTTTTTGAATGTCTTCATGATGTAAAGTTATGTAATCAGAACGAGGCAAGATTTCTTTGTCAGTATATTCTAAATATTTTTCATAACGTGGCAAAAGAACTAAATTACGTTTGGTATTTGGACGAGCATATTTATCCATTAGGATAACATGTTTTGCCCCTTTTTCTAATAACATACAACCCAGTCCAAAATTTCCGCCATATCCAAACAATAAACATTTTTTTCCTACAATAGAAATATCCTGTTTATTTAGGACATTTAAATACTGTGATAAAGCTTCATTAGGATTACTTGTTTCAATTCCTGGTTTTATGAAAATTCCTTTTTGTAAGAAAAAATTGACCATATATTCTGGTGTAAACTTTCTAACAAAGCGAGCTAAAATATATTCAATGTTCATAATTATATTAAAACCAGTTTTTACCGAAATTAAATTGCATTATTTTTCTTCTCTAACATAACTTAACATGTTGGTAGTCCTAAATAAAGTAGTGATATGTATTTTACATGTATTAATTTGACTATAATTTTAGTCATTCACCACTACTTTGTTTAGGACTACCAACATGTTATAGTAAGATTTCTATAAAACAGTATATAATGAAAAATATTTTATTGTCCTAAGCGTTAGTAAACACTATGCATTTTAGTGCAAGACTTTTAGTAAACTTTTTTAAATCAATATCAGAGTGTCGCATAGCTATTCCTAATTTTTCTTTTTAGAACTTTCAGTCCACATAGAATACTATGAACTTTTAGTCCATAGTGGTTGATTTCTTAAAATATGTTATACTAAAAAACATTATAGCAATGTAATAAATAGAATTAATCATCTAATCAAGTTTGAATTATATTATTTTTCTAAAAATAAACTTGTTACATCCAGTTGGTATTTGAGCAGATATTTTTTTATGGTGCGAAAACCTAAATTATTGACTAAACTTTCTATATTTATCAATTGAAGCATATTCATATGGATAACCACCTACCCAGTCAACAACATTATAAAAAAAATTCATACCACGATTCATTTTTGTGGGATTTTCCCCAGTAACCAGGTATTTTGCTAACCAAATAACAGGGTAAAATAAATAAGCTACCATTTTTTGCAATAATGAAGGTAATTTATTATATAACCATTTTATAAATAACTAAATACTGCTAGTCCAGTGCTTATTATATATTGAGATAACTAAGTGACCATTATTTTTAACTAGAGAACTTGCATTTTGAAGAGCTTTTTTCATATCACCAGTATGATGTAAAACACCCCAAGAATGAACTATATCAAAACCTTCAGAATGCTCTAGCAATTGATTTACAGTATCTTGATTTATGATAGAACCTATAACTAAAGGAATATTATCTGTTTTATACTGTGGAAAATGGATTATAGTTTGTTCTAATGCTTTTTTACAAGTTTGATTAATATCACAACCAATAACAGAAGCATCTTTTTGTTTCGCAATAAGCAAACTCAAACATTGTCCAAAACCAATATCTACAAAAGTTTTATCTTTTAATTCTATCTTATCAAATAATATTGTAAAATCATCTTGTGCTTGTGTAATTTTATCTGATGTCAAAGCACTTCTTGAAAAATTTAACCAGTTTTTACCGAAATCAAATTGCATTATTTTTACCTCATTATTTTTAGGAATTACATCTAAATTTTTAATTTATTTAGATAAAAATGCAATTTATTCATGAATTTATTGCTTTTTAATAACATATTTAATTAATCTTTTTGAGTTTATTAACTGATAATAATATTCCCATATAAAATTATTCATACTATTTATAATTTTTATCAAATGGATGATTTTAGTATTAGAACAATATGATGAGTGTGTATTTCTAAATAAACTTCGGTGGGAGATAGTGATAGATAAACTCTTGATTAATTTAATTGACATAATTTTTTATTATACATTATATTTTTATAACTATCAAAATGTATATGTCAGGTTAAATTTATAAAATCAGTATTTTCTTTTATATAGTAACATTCTTATAAAAACACACCATATAAATAAATTATAGGCAAAAAAATATGAGTTATAATAAAGATTTAAGAAAACGTGCAATAGATTTCGTTATTGAAGAAAATAATAGCATGAGAAGTGCAAGTAAAATATTTGGTGTACAGTACAATGGTACTGGGCTTGGACTATAATGAAATTTTCAAATATACTTAAATATAAGTAAGTTACACCAAATCGACAAAACATCTAACCAATTTATATTTAACATTTTTTTAGTTTTTCTTCATAGTCCAAGCCCAGTACCCGATATTACATAACTTATACAATCATGCGAAGGAATTCCATTATTATAGTGTTTCTCGTTTGTATAAGGTACAAAGTTTCGGGAAATCCGCTAAGCTCCATTCCGGAAACAACTTAAAGATGTACTCCAGTCAATCGGGAAACGCTATATTGTGCTATGCTCAATAAGCTAACCCGACCTACCAAGGCCACCGCATTAAAATTATTCTATAAACATATAGTTAGATGTTTAACATTGCTATATCTGGTTCTACGTATTTATTAAATTTAATTATACTCATATAAAATACAATCAAAAAATTCTACTATAAAAATCAAGTGTTTTGTTATTGATATGTTCTTACATTATTTTTAATGCGGTGGCTCTGTAGTTTGATTGTAATTTAGATTAATGATAATGTAACTATTTTTAATTATCTAAATTTTACTCAAATTTCATTAATCTGACTTACTTTAAAGATAAATATTAAACTAAATTTATGAAACTACCGGAGTCATTAATATTTGTTAACATAATCGGTACTTTATATGCGATATTATATTAATATTTTAGATAAAATATTAACTTTGTTTGAACAAACTATCATTGCTGTTGGTTTAGGGGCGGCAACTATGCTAATTTTTGCTAATGTTGTAGCTCGTTATATGTTTGATACTGGATTCCCATGGGTATTGGAAGCAGTGCAATATTTATTTGCTTGGGTCGTACTAATAGGTTCTGCTTATGGATTTAAAGAGGGTATTCATTTGGGTATCGATGTTTTAGTGTTAAAATTTTCCCCTTTAATCAGACGTTGGATAGGATTAAGTAGTTTGATTTTGTGTTTAACATTTGTAATAGCAGTATTTATTTTATCATTGCAATACATAACTAAAATTTACCAATGGGGAGATTTAACTCTTGATTTGCAAATTCCACAATGGATTCCGTATTTAGCAATTCCCATTGGTTTATTCTTAATGACAATTCACTTATTACAAGTAGGCTGGTTAATATGGCAAGGCAAACAAGAGTTTGTCGGTCAATCAGAACAAGCCAGTTTTGATTAGGGACTTATAATATGGCTGTTTCACTATTATTTGTTGGTTTACTATTATTATTAGTGCTTGGTGTTCCAATTGCGATTAGTTTAGGTCTGTCCAGTTTAAGCTATATTTATATTGCCACTGATGATTCCCCAATTGTGGTTGCTCAAAAGCTATTTGATACTATGGAGCATACCACTTTATTAGCAATTCCCTTCTTTATTTTATCTTCTCAATTTCTATCTACTGGTGGAGTTTCCAAACGGTTAATTGAATTTGCTAAAGCCATGGTTGGTTGGATGCATGGTGGTTTAGCAATGGCTGGCATAGTAGCTTGTATGTTATTTGCAGCAATTTCTGGTTCTTCTCCTGCAACAGTAGTAGCAATTGGATCGATTCTAATTCCTGGTATGATTGCAGCTGGTTATGATAAAAGTTTTGCGGTAGGTTGTATAGCTACAGCTGGTAGTTTAGGTATTTTAATTCCTCCTTCAATCCCAATGATTGTATATGCTGATGCAGTTGAAGAATCTGTCGGTAAAATGTTTATTGCTGGAATTTTACCAGGTTTGTTAATGGCTTCTTTTATGCTGTTAGCAACTTGGATAGTTGCCAAACGGATGAAAATACCTCTTGAACCTTGGAGAGGTTTAAAACATCTATTTAAAACTTTTTTGGATGCATTTTGGGGTTTATTACTAATTTTTATTGTAGTTGGTGGTATTTACGGTGGAATATTTACTCCTACTGAAGCAGCTGCAGTAGCAGCAGTATATTCAGCATTTATTGCTTTATTTGTACATAGAGATATGTCATTTAAAGATGTACCAAATGTGATGCTAGAATCAGCTAAAATGACTTCCATGTTATTGTTTATCATTGCTTGTGCAATGATTTTTGCCTATGTATTAACTGCAGAACAAGTTCCCCAAGCCATGACTAATTCTATTTTATCCAATGATCCTAGTCCTTGGATGTTTTTATTAATGATGAATATAGTTTTATGGTTTGCTGGTGATTTTATGGAACCTTCAGCAATTTTACTGATTTTAGCTCCATTATTTCATCCTATTGCAATATCATTAGGTATTGATCCAATTCATTTAGGTATTATTATGACTACCAATATGGAAGTAGGCATGATTACTCCACCAGTTGGTTTAAATTTATATGTAGCAGCTGGTCTATCAGGCATGTCTTTAGTTGAAGTTACTAAAGCTGCCATACCTTGGATGTTTGTATTAATTGCGGCTTTATTGGTAATTACTTATGTGCCTTGGATAAGTTTATTTTTAGTTGGAATTATGTATTAAATATACAAATTACAGTTGTATTTTCTCTCCTTAAATTAAGGAGGGAAACAAATAGCATTAATATTTTGATAAACTTCAAACATACAATAAAGTAATAAGCTTTTTTAAGATATAGCGTTTCCCGATTGAGTACAGTACTATTTTAGTTGTTTCGGGAATGGAGTGTAGCGGATTTCCCGAAACCTTGTACCTTATACAAACGATAAACGCTATACTATAAAATAGTTCCATAATTGAAAAAACTAGTCAATGTAACTAGAATATTGTATGAGTTAAAAGGTTATTTGAACTAAATATTTATTTAATACCTTTAAAATCAAAACTATATCATTAATAATTAGGTAATTAATATGCAATTTGATATAAAATCTATTATAAAAAAACCGAGACGACTGGTTGTTATTTTTAGCATAGCTACTTTATTATTCTCGTTAGCTTATGCTTCTATACTATTAATGCCAAAAGAATATCAAGTTAAAGCAGTATATTTGCTTAATTTTTCTAAATTTACTAGATGGCCAGAATCAGCATTTAATAATCCAACAACACCAATTCGAATTTGTATACTAGGTAAAAATCCATTTGAAGATTTTGAAGTTCTTATTAAAGACAAAATAATTAAAGGACGTAATGTTACAGTTGAATATTTTAATGATTTTAGAACAACTAATAATTGTCAAGTCCTTTTTATTAGTAAATCAGAACAAGGAGATCAAGCAGCAATTTTATCTTATACTAAACAATATCCTATTCTTACCGTTAGTGATATTAAGAATTTTGTAATGCGTGGTGGAATGGTTCAATTTTATATGCGAAACCGAAAAGTGAGATTTATGGTTGCCCCAGATATATTAAAGGAAGTTGGGATCACTGCTAGTGCTAATTTACTTCGAGTTGCGAAGATTGTTAAATAATTCAAAGAGGAAAAGTCTATGTTTAATATCAATCAACGCTTATTTTTTGGTTTATTTATATCTATGTTGGCAATATCTAATCAGGCTCACAGCAATTCGGATTCGCAGGCTATTTTTGAGCATTTGGCTAGTTTAAGTTTGGAAGAACTAGGAGAAGTAGAAGTAACTTTATCTGATGTTTTTGACATTTTTGATTCTGTGATAGCTGTTAAAGAAGTAAGTATTGCTACTGGAACTAATCAATCAACGGCAAGAGCTCCAGCAGTTACCAGTGTTATTACAGCATCAGATATTGAGGCAATTGGAGCTACAGATTTAGACGAAGTATTAGAAACTGTACCAGGTTTACATGTATCAAGAAGAGGTTATTTTTATGCACCTATTTATAATTTTCGTGGAATTTATGCTGAAAATAATCCTCAAACTTTAATGTTAATTAATGGTATCCCAATAACTAGTCTGTTTTTAGGTAATCGACATTTTGTATGGGGTGGTATGCCAATTCATAATATTGCTCGGATTGAAATAGTTAGAGGTCCAGGTTCTGCTGTATTTGGAGCAGACGCTTTTTCTGGAGTAATTAATGTTATTACTAAAGATAAAGATGATATTAATGGAACTGAAATTGGTGCTAGAGCAAGTAGCTTTGATACTTATGAAACTCATCTATTACATGGAAATAATATAGCTGGTTTTGATGTGGCATTATCCTTAGAATATTATGATACTGAAGGACATGGAGAAAAAGTTGATGCAGACTTACAAACCATTTATGATAAATTATATGGAACTAATGTATCATTAGCTCCTGGCCAAGTTAACCTACAACAACGTAATTTAGATGTTAATGTAGATATTTCCAAGAATAATTGGCAATTACGAGCTGGTTATCAAGGACGGCATAATCAAGGTACAGGAATAGGTGAAGCTTCTGCTTTAAATAATAATAGATTTAAAGAAGATCGTTTACGTGCTGATTTAATTTATAACAATAATCATTTTACCAAAAATTGGGGTATAACTGCACAAGTAAATGTATTTAACAGTAAATTTAGTTCTCCAGTAGAAAATTGGAGTCTTCCTCCTGGAACTCTTGGTGGCCTGTATCCACAAGGACTTTTTAATAATTTAAGTATTTCTGAACGTCATACCTATTTAAATTTATCTGGTTTATATTCAGGTTTTAATAAGCATAAAGTTCGTTTAGGGACTGGTTACCATTATGGTGATCTTTATGAAATAAAAAATTTTGCAAATCTTGGAATTAATCCTAATACTGGATTTCCATTGCCACCAGCTAGTGAAATCGTAGAATTCACTGATACACCATATGCTTTGATGCCAGAAAAAGATCGTAATAACTGGTATATATTTTTACAAGATTCTTGGATTTTTGCACAAAATTGGGAGCTTACCACTGGAGTTCGTTATGATGAATACTCTGATTTTGGTTCAACAACTAATCCTCGTATTGCATTAGTGTGGCAAATGAATCCAAAATTATTTAGTAAATTACTATATGGTAGAGCTTTTCGTACTCCATCATTCCGTGAACTGTATATGAATACCACAGATTTAGCATCAGGTAATATTAATTTAAAACCAGAAACAATTGATACATTAGAACTTGCGTTTGATTATAGTGCTAAGAAAAATTTACATTTAGCATTAAATTTATTTACTTATGAATGGCGTGATGCAGCACGTTTTTTACCAATTTCTGGAACACCAGAAATTTTTATGGTACAAAATTCAGGTAAGCAAACTGGTAAAGGTTTTGAAATAGAAGTACGTTGGCTTATGACCAAAAATTTTAGTGTATTAGCTAATTATAGTTATCAACATTCTATTAATGAAAATGGCCTTGACCCAGGTAAATCTCCACATCAAACTGGTTATTTGCGTACTGATTGGTTAGTTTATCCTAATTGGTATTTGAATACTCAGGTTAATTGGGTTGCGGATTGGAAGCGTGAATTTGGTGATTCTAGGTCTGCTGTTGATGATTTTGCTACTTTAGATTTAGTTTTACGTAATAAAAATATTAGAATAAGTGATTGGAATGTTGCGGTAGGAATAAGAAATTTTTTTGATACTGATGCATATGAACCTAGTTCTGGCCCAAATAAAAATGGTATTATTGACATTCCTAATGATTTGCCACTTGCTGGTAGAAATTATTTTATAGAATTTAGGTATAATTTTTAATAATATCCAACTCATATTTACCATTATTTTAATGTGGATTAAGAGCTAAAAAATTATTTTAAAAATCATAGCTTCAGTATATTTTTTACTTATTATTTTTATAAAGATACATAAATTTTAGCTCTTAATTCACATATTAATTAACAAGTATTTTTTAAGTATTTATATCATCATAATCTAACCAACGATGTCCAAATGATAAATATATTTTTGCATCCAATGGAACATTAGGTTGATAAACTATTTTTATATGATTTATTTGTCTAAAAAATACACTGGTTGCTTGATTACCTAAAAAATTATCGCCCCAATCTAAATGTTCTGGCCATAAATCCAAAACTGTGTCCTTTTGTGACCAACCTGGCCATTTCATTACTGCTATTTGTTTGGATAAACTACATAAATTATTATTTATTAAGTATTCAAAATTTTTTTGCCAACCAAGTTCATCTTGTTCAACAGGAAAACATTCCAAACCAATTCTATTATGAATAGTATCACCGACATCAAAGCTTAAAAAACCAATATTTATATTAGATAGTTCATGTATTATTGTTTTAAGTTTTCCAGTTGGGTCTGCAAAACCAATTTGTTGTAGATATTCTAATATATGTTCAACTTGTATACCTTCTACTACTATTCTCATAGCATTAGTTGGACGAGGTAGCATAATACCAAAGTGAACAATTTTTGTATTTTTGGGTAAAAAATTAATACATCGTTGTATATTAATTATTAAATTATTAGAAACATAATATTTAAATCGTTGAAGAATGATATTGATTAGTGCTAATATATCAACATATTCCGAGTTGAATTCAATAAATATATTTGGAATTGGATTAGAGTTTTCATCAATATCAAATTCTAAATTTAATGTTTTCATTCCTTTATATAAAAGAGAAGTAGGATCAATCCATTCTTCAGTAATTTTTTGTAAAACTTGCCATACATTATATTTTAACAAATAAATAGGTAGGTTACTAAGTTGGCGGCGAGTAAGTGAAACAGTTAAGTCAACTCTTGAAGATGAATTAGGACCTAATCTACATTCAAATCCAGCGTGATAAAACGGAGGTAATATTTTAGCTAAGTTTTGTAGATCAGATAAAGATTGCGATGATATTAAATTTGAGTGCAAGTATGGTGTTACAATTTTTAAATAATCTGCCATTGAATGATTCATAATGTATATTATGATACTATTCCTAGAGTTTTATAAACTAGAAATTAATAGATAAATTTAATTTGAACTAATTTGTAACATCCATGAACTTGGACTATTAAGTGCTGAAAACCTAGAAATTTTAACAGACTTATTATTACTAGAAACAGTTTTAATATCTGCAACTGTAAAATCATAACCAACCTGTTTACCAATTTTAACAGCTAGCCTAGCAAAACTATCAAAATCAGTAGCTGTTTTCAATTGATCTTGTAAAGTAATATCTTTCAGAACTAATTTCTGAAATTTTTCGATATTTGACATAATTATATCTCCTATAAATAATTAATGTATAAATTCTGAGTTTGGTCAAAGTAATTGCTATTATACCAATATATTACAAAAAGTAAATAGTTAAATAATCAAAATTTTATTATAAATCAAAATATTACTTATAATCCAATTTCTTTATTATCTAAATAACAACCAGGATCAGCAGCCCAAAAATCGCCTGTTAACTGATGAGCTCTCACTCTTGTATTGCCACCACAAATATTTTGATAATGACATTCTTTACAACGTCCTTTAAGAGGACGAGGATATTGTTTTAAACCAGCCATTAAAGAATCTGAAGTATCAGGCCAAATTTCAGAAAATGGCCGTTGTTTAACATTGCCCAAAGAATAGTTCCACCAAAAAGTATCTGGATGTACATGACCTAAATTATCAATATTTGCTACATTTATTCCAGATGAATTTCCGCCCCATTGAATTAATTTTTGCTTCAAATGTTCTACTTTATCTGGAAAATGTTGTTTGGCCCAAGATAATAAATACACTGCATCAGCATCATTATTACCTGTTACAAATTCTCTCGATTTGTTTTCTTGTAAAGCTTTCAAACCTGTATTAAATAAAGTATCCATCGCTTGTCGAGTCATTTGATGAAAAACATCATCTTTGCGGTTTTTATTACCACGTCCAGCATAGTTAAGATGAGATAAGTAAAACTTATCAATATTTTCATCTTCCATCAACTGTAACATTTGAGGAAATTCTGCCTGATTATCTTGAGTCAAAGTAAACCGCATGCCTATTTTAATTCCATGCTCTTTACATAAACGCAATGCTTGTAATGATTTGTCAAAAGCACCTTGTTGGCGACGGAAGTAATCATGGGTATCACGTAGTCCATCTAAACTAATTCCAACATAATCATAACCAATAGCGGCAATCTTTTTGATGTTAGTACTATCAATCAAAGTACCATTACTAGATAAACCAACATAAAATCCCATTGCTTTAGCACGAACAGAAATCTCAAAAATATCAGGATGTAATAATGGCTCTCCACCAGATAAAATTAATACTGGAACTCTAAATGATTTCAAATCATCCATTACAGTAAAAATTTCTGAAGTAGAAAGTTCTCCCTTAAAATTAGTATCAGCTGAAATTGAATAACAATGCTTACATGTTAAATTACAACGCCGAATTAAATTCCAAATTACCACTGGACCAGGTGGTTGACGAACTGAAGTTATAGGAGATGGTTCAAGTAATTCTGTTAAATATTGAGTTAGGCGGAACATTATTAATATTCTTTAAAGTAGGTTACAAGAACCATCTTAGTATTTTATAAATAAGAGAAAGAAATTTTAAGCTAATTATTTTTTATATGTGAACGAAATTACTTTATACAAGTTAACCTTATTGATTTAAGGTGTGGGAAAGGTAATGTAAAATTTGCTACCTTTTCCAAATTCACTTTCAACTTTTATAGTTCCAGCATTTTTTTCAACAAACTCTTTGCATAAAATTAAACCTAACCCAAGTTGCTACCTATAAAAGCTAAGTGATAGAATATAATCTAAAATATTTGGTAGTCCTAAATAAAGTAGTGGTGAATGACTAAAATTATAGTTAAATTAATACATTAAAATACATATCACTACTTTATTTAGGAC
>JQIA01001539.1_pt1 | contig 12394 bp, 9 predicted proteins | sample 811431 | NCBI WGS metagenome assembly JQIA01 (sample SAMN02998118, study PRJNA258478) | marine sediment metagenome | biome: marine; feature: seafloor; material: sediment; isolation source: oil-polluted sediment collected from 3 locations (0.5 km, 0.7 km and 0.9 km)... | place: USA: Gulf of Mexico ... | reverse complement strand
TGAAGATGCAAGTAATAATGCTGTCGCTGTAATTAGTTTTTTCAAAGTAATTCCTTTTTCAAGTTTAAGTTCGATGATTTTCGATTGAACCAGAACAAAGCAACTAACATACCAACATTTTAACACCTTGTTTTTTAATGCTTTTGTTATCCTTTGGTTTTATCATTTTATTTTTGTGTAAAAAAACCTGACACAAACAAGCATCTAATTAAGGTTTTTTTGTATCGTTTACGCCTAACTGTATAGGTTTTATTACTTTTATTTATTTGGTTTTACTGGTTATTTACATTTGAATGAGAGAATGAGTTGTTTTTGAGCTTTAAGCTTTATGCTAAGATTTATCACACTTAAGAAACACTATCGAAAAGCAAAGCAGTTAAAAACACAAACTATGACGCCCCAATACTTTCCCTCAAAAGAATATGATTCGAAATAATATGATGCCACAACAACATATTTTACAAATAAGCGAACTCACTAAAAAAGTACGTTTTATGTTAGAAAGTGAACTTAATACCGTGTGGCTAACAGGTGAAATATCTAACTTTGTGGCTGCAAGTTCTGGTCACTGGTATTTGTCGTTAAAAGACAGTAAATCCCAAGTACGTTGCGCTATGTTCAAAGGCAACAACCGAAGAATAAGATTGAAAGTAGCAAATGGTCAGCAAGTATTAGTGCGCGCTAAAGTTTCCCTCTATGAGCCTCGTGGCGATTTTCAGCTTATAATAGAACAAATGGAAGATGCCGGCGAAGGTCTACTGCGCCAACAATATGAGCAATTAAAAAATAAGCTTAATACGCTTGGCATGTTTGCTCAACAGAATAAACAAGCAGTACCAACACATATTAAAAATGTCGGTATTATCACCTCGCCCACAGGCGCAGCAGTGAAAGATATTTTAACCGTATTACAACGTAGAAACCCTAATATCAACGCTATTATTTATCCCACATTGGTACAAGGAAAACACGCGAGTAATGATATTTGCCATGCGATTCATCAAGCAAATAATAGACAAGAATGTGATGTGCTAATTGTGGGACGTGGCGGTGGTTCCTTAGAAGACTTATGGCCATTTAATGAGGAACGTGTTGTTCAAGCCATTTATGATTCAACCATCCCTGTGATTAGTGCTGTTGGGCATGAAATTGATACAACTTTAAGTGATTATGTTGCTGATTTACGTGCAGCAACGCCTTCTGCTGCTGCTGAATTAGTTTCAACTGATAGTGAACAGCTATTAGCAAGCATTACCTTAACTAGGCAGCGCTTAAATAAAGCAGTAATGCAACGAACTAAAGATTACCAGCAACAGGTTAGCCAGATTACTCATCGATTATCTCAAGTGCACCCTGAACAACAACTATTAATACAGCAACAAAATGCCGATGAATTACAATTTCGTCTAACACAAGTAATGACGCAGCGAATACAACAAGCCAAGCAAAAACCACAACAATTACAACACCGATTACACCAGCTATCACCCAATAAAAACATTACTGAACAACAGCTAAAAATAAAGCAAAATAACCAACGTATAATTAATGCGATGCAAAAGTTATTGCAACATAAGGAGAAGTCTTTTGTGCACTTAATAGAACAAATACACTTAGTAAGTCCGCTAGCGACTATTGCTCGCGGTTATAGTATTACACGAAATAAAAAAGGAAAAATGCTGAGCTCTATTACTCAGGTTACAGCTGATGAAAATGTGTTAATACAAATGAGTGATGGCACAATTGAAGCCCAAGTGATATCAGTACAAGAAAGGATAGATTAAGCTTCTGAGCTAATGGTGTTTAATAATAATTGTTTTACTTGATTATCACTCTCGTTGTTAAATTGAACACCAAAAGATAAACCATTAGTTTGCTGCTTTAAATTACAAACAGAAGCATTAAGTTTAAAGTTACTACCCCCTTGTTTATCTTTAACAATAATTTCAAGTGTTTTATTTTCTGATAAAGCTAATTTTTCGCCATTGACAATAGTAAGCTGACAGCCATTAATGGATAAGTTAGTAATACTGGTATGCCAGTAATCTTTATCTATTTTTACTTTGGCGTCTATATCTGTTTCAATACGAATAGCTGAACGTAAGTTTTGCAAAGTAACACTGCGAGGAAAGTCTAACACCATAATGCGCGATGGCATTTGTATCGTTTGCTTAATTGAACTAATAAAAGCAAGTACAGCCCCTTCATGACCTTCAATTAGTCCCCTAACAGTGATAGAAATACCTTGGACAATATACTGAGAAAAGTTACCCAGTTTATTTGCTTCTGGAAATTGAATTAATACGTATTGTTTAGCTAAATAACCAATAAAAACAGTTCTAAACTTTCCTCGTTGACCCGCAGGCGTAACAATATCAATAGTCACCATAGAGCCAGCATGTAATAGAGATAAGTTACGTTCTAACTGTGTTCCAGTTTTTATTTCAGTTGATTTTTTAGCCATAAATATTTTGCATTATTATTCAATATTAAAAGATAACAGTAGCCAAAGAAAAAGTTAAAAACAATAAATATTAATTACTCTTCTTGAATTGCAAGATACTATAAAAATAAGTAGTGAGTAGAAAAGCACAAAATATATGAATATTGATTCATAAATCAAAACTCGTAACTCAACATAGTTATTTATTGTCTTTATTATAACCCTGAGTAGCGCGGGCTATTTTTTTCTGTTCGGTATAAGAGAGTTTTTTCTTACCCGCAAATGGATTAGACGTTTCCCTAAACTCTATACGAATAGGCGTACCCATAATTTTTAATGATTTACGGTAATAATTCATTAAGTAACGCTTGTATGAGTGCGGTAGTTTTTTCACTAAATTACCATGAATAACAATAATCGGTGGGTTATAGCCACCCGCATGGGCATATTTAAGCTTAATCCGGCGACCTTGATGCATCGGTGGTTGATGATCAAATGCGGCCATATCTAATATTTTAGTGACCATCGCGGTAGAAATACGTTTTGTTGCGCTAATAAAGGCTTCTTCAACCGACTCATATAAATGGCCAACACCTGTACCGTGCAAGGCTGAAATAAAGTGAACTTTAGCAAAATCAATAAAACCTAAACGTCTATCTAACTCGGTTTTGATTCTATCTTTTGCGTGTTCTTCTAACCCATCCCACTTATTCACTGCCAGTACTAGTGAGCGACCTGATTCAAGAATAAAACCCAATAAACTTAAATCTTGATCACTAATTCCTTCGCGCGCATCGATAAGTAATAAGCACACATTCGAGTCTTCAATAGCACGTAATGTTTTAATCACAGAAAATTTTTCTACCACATCCGTAACATTTTTACGTCGACGAATACCCGCGGTATCAATTAAGGTATATTTACGGCCATTATGTTCCATAGGAATATAAACACTATCACGTGTCGTTCCCGGCGCATCAAAAACAACAACACGCTCTTCACCAAGTATACGGTTGGTGAGTGTTGACTTACCTACGTTAGGCTTACCAATAATAGCGAGTTTAATGGTGTCGTTTTCTTTTGGTGCGTCTTCTATTTGCTTAGCTAATTCGGCTTCTGATAGCTCAATGTTTTCATCAAAAAAGCCATCGAACTCTTCATTTTTTTCAATTTTTGGTTGACCAAGAGCCTCAATGTGCGGCGTTAAAGCGATGGTTAATAATTGTGTCACACCACGTCCATGCGCCGCTGCAATTTGATATACATGCTCACCTAAACCAAGCGAGTAAAATTCTGCAACCGCAGAATCACCATCAATACCATCAATTTTATTCGCAACTAAGAAGACTTTTTTATCTTGTTTACGTAAATATTCCGCAATACCATGATCGGCAGAGGTTAAACCGTCGCGCGCATCAACCATAAATAAAATGGCATCGGCTTCATCAATTGCTATTAATGACTGCTCTGCCATTAATAAATCAATACCTTGTTCATCACCATTAATACCGCCAGTATCAATAACAATAAACGGATGCTCTTCAACTTCAGCTTGGCCATATTGGCGATCACGGGTTAAACCCGGATAATCTGCAACCAAGGCATTTCTAGAACGCGTTAAACGATTAAATAATGTTGATTTACCAACATTTGGACGACCAACAAGGGCAACAACTGGAAGCATGAAAACCTCAAAAATTAATTTTAGTGTGCGTGTATAATGATTTTTATTCGTGCATCACTTCGTGCGTGATAACCTACAAAGAAACTTTAATAGCTTGTAAGTCACCCTCTCTAGATTGACTGTATAAGGTATTTCCATCAACCGTTGGGGTTGCATGAATACCGCTACTATCAACTTGATGGCGAGCAACAATTTCACCCGTTTCTTGATCGAACCAGTGTAAATAACCTTCAAAATCACCCACAACCACATAGTTGTCAATGATAGCAGGGCCTGTAACCCCACGATTAGATAACGTTAAATTACTCCAGCGTTCGATGCCATTGATTCGATCTAAAGCATACACATGACCACGGATATCCGTTAAAAAAATAGTATTACGATAAATGGCAATTTGACGATAAGAAGAATACTGGCGTTTCCAAAGAATACGACCAGACTTTAATTCAATAGCGGCCAAGTTACCCCGCGAAGATATTGCATAAATTTTATCGCCAAAAACAACGGGTGATGCATCAACATCAACAACACGCTCTAATTCTGTTGAACCTGTTGGCTCACCAATTTCAGTTGTCCAACCTTGCTGACCTTTATCAAGTATGTAAACATTAACGCCCCCTTTAGCTGTGCCAATGAGTACACCGCCAGAAGCAATGACTGGTGCTGAAATACCGCGAAGCGTTAAGGCTGGAACGTTTTGTTCTATTGCCCATAATTCGTCACCATTCTCTGCATTATATGCTTTCATAATACCTGATGCTGTATTCACAACTAAAATACCAGAATCAATGGCAGGTGAACTAATAATCTCACCTTTAATACTCGCTTGCCAGATTACCTCACCTGTTTGCGCGTTTAACGCATAAATTTTGCCATTCTCACTACCGATAAAAACTTTATCTGATCCTGCGACAGGACCTCCTGATAATGAGGCTGATTGTCGGCTATCCCAGAAATTACGCTCGTTATGAATGTCACTTAAGTCTTTTTTCCATAACGTATCGCCTGTTTTTGCATCAAGTGCAATAACATCACCTTCGCGACTAGCACTATAAATATTATTATAGGCTGCAACAGGTTTTAGGCGAGAAAAATAGCTTTCACTACCATGCCCTATACTTTTTTCCCACAATACCTCAGGCTCAAATTTTGCATTTATATCAATTAATTCTGCAACTAAATTATCTTTATTTTCTTCATCATCAGTTGAAGAACAAGCGAATAAAGTAGAAGAAATTAACAGTACTGCCACTATTTTTTTAGCGTTTGGTAAATTAAAAAAAATGTTACCAAGTTTCGTCTTAATAAAACCCATTAAATAACCTTATTTAGCGTTATGTTACTGTTCAGTTGCTTGTTTAGCCGGTAAAACAGCTGTTAAATTAACCAGTGTAGATAAATCATCTAACTTCATTTGTAAGCCAGGACTATTCGCTAAACCATTAGCCGTAATAGCTGCTTGATAAGCGTTTCGCGCTAATTCTTTTTTATTTTGCAATAAATAAGTATCGCCTTTAATTTCTTCAATGTTCGCTGTAAATGATTCAGGCAATGGCTTAGCTAATGTCGCTAATGCTTCTGTATATTGCGCTAATTGAATTTGTACTCGCGCTAAACGCAAACTAGCAATGCCTTTAATAGCATCCGTGGGTGCACTGTCAATTGCAGCGTTAAGTTGTGTTTGCGCTGTCTCCCAATCTTTTGCAGCCGCAGCTTCTTTAGCTAAAGCTAAGCCAGTTAGTGAAGCGTAACTCGTGTTAGCATTTTTATTGATAAAGATTGCGGCCTGTTCAGGAAAGTTAGCTTTATCATTAACACTGCTCTCTATTAACGTTTGGTAGCTATCAGACACTGCTAATTCATTCGTTAATTTATTGTCTTTATAAAAATTAAAACCAATAAAACCAGCAAACGCTAAAACAATACCCGCAATAATAGTGTTGCCGTTTTCTTGCCAATAACCTTTTATCGCTTCTACTTGTTGTTCTTCTGTTTGATAAACTTCCACTACATCACCTTGACTAAAACCGTTATATTAATTCTGTTAATAAATCTGGTATTTTCTCAAATGCCACATTTTGTTGCTCTTGCTGTCCGCGTAAATATTTAACCATAACTTGTTGCTCAGAAATTTCGTTATCACCTAATATTAATGCGATTTGTGCGCCTGATTTATCAGCGCGCTTTAATTGCTTCTTCATATTACCGCCACCGCAATGGCATTGTAAGCGAATATTCGTCACTTGATCACGCCATTGCTCAGCTAACTTATTCGCTTCAATTTGCGCGTCGTCACCTAAAATAACAAGATAAACATCTACTTGTGGGCGAACATTGGTTACCTTATCTAGCTCTGTTAGCATTAAGACCAAGCGCTCAATACCTAGCGCAAAACCAAACGCGGGTGTTGCTTTACCACCAAGTTGTTCAACTAAGCCATCATAACGTCCGCCAGCACATATAGTCCCCTGAGCACCAAGGCTTGTAGTAACCCATTCAAATACTGTTCGATTATAATAATCTAGGCCACGTACTAAACGTTCATTTAATACATAGTTAATACCCGCGGCATCTAAACGTACACAAAGATTAGCAAAGTGAGTCTTCGTTTCTTCACCAAAATAATCTGATAATTTAGGTGCATCTGCAAGTGCCGTTTGAACTTGTGGGTTCTTACTGTCTAATACTCTAAGTGGATTAGTATGCATACGGCGTTTAGAGTCTTCATCTAATAACGCTTCACGTTCGGTTAAATAAACGACCAAAGCATCGCGATAATTACCACGTTCTTCATTACTACCTAGTGAATTCAACTCTAGTGTGACGAATTCATTGATGCCAAGTTCTCGCCATAAGCGAGCAGTAAGTAAAATAATTTCAGCGTCAATATCTGGTGTTGCGATACCAAAAGCTTCTAAGCCGAATTGGTGAAATTGACGATAACGGCCTTTTTGTGGTCTTTCATGGCGAAACATTGGCCCCATGTACCAAAGGCGTTGCTCTTGGTTATATAAAAGTCCGTGCTGATTACCTGCACGAACACAACTTGCTGTACCTTCCGGTCGTAAAGTTAAGCTATCGCCATTACGATCATCAAAGGTGTACATTTCTTTTTCTACAATATCAGTTACTTCGCCAATAGAGCGTTTAAACAATGCTGTAGATTCAACAATTGGCATACGAATTTCAGCAAAGCCGTAATTACTCGCTACTCGGCGTAATACTGATTCTACCATTTGCCAGATATTAGTTTCGCTAGGCAAGCAATCATTCATTCCTCGAATGGCTTGTAGTGCTTTATTTTTAGCCACGGATGTGCTCTCTCTTTAACAAAATGTGAATATTTCCTTTCGAAAACAAACCAATTACATCAACATTAATTTTTATGCAGCGCGTATTATACCTAATATCTTTCCATACTTAAACGGGAGAATAGTGGTTGCTACAGGAGTTAACCTAGTGACTTAATGTTAATTTTATTTTCTGGCGCTAATCGTTCATGAATAGCATTCGCTTTGGCACGGATTCTCTGCTCAAGCTGGTCAACTAAGTTCATATTATCAAAACGTTCTTTTTGGCGAATACCATCAAGATAATAACCACTTTTTTTACTACCGCCTGTTAAACCTAAATCTGACACCATTGCTTCACCAGGGCCATTAACAATACAGCCAATGATAGATACATCCATTGGTGTCATAATATCTTCAATACGTTGCTCTAACGCATTAACCGTAGCTACCACATCAAACTCTTGACGCGAACAACTCGGGCAAGCAATTAAATTAATACCTCGACTACGAAGCTTAAGTGATTTCAAAATATCAAAACCAACTTTAATTTCTTCAATAGGATCAGCCGCTAATGAAATACGCAACGTATCGCCAATGCCTTGGGATAATAGTAGGCCTAAACCAACCGAGGACTTTACTGAACCAGAACGTAAACCACCTGCCTCAGTAATGCCTAAATGTAGCGGATTATCAATTTGCTTTGATAATAATTTATACGATTCAACCGCAAGGAAAACATCTGAAGCTTTCACACTCACTTTGAATTGATCAAAATTAAGCTTATCTAAAATATCAACATGACGCATAGCCGATTCAAATAATGCCTCAGGTGTCGGCTCTGTATATTTTTCTTGAATATCTTTTTCTAACGATCCGCCATTGACACCAATACGAATAGGAATGTTTTTATCACGAGCCGATTCAACAACGCTGCGCACTCTATCTTCCCGACCGATATTACCTGGGTTAATCCGCAGACAATCTGCGCCGTATTCTGCCACTTTTAGCGCAATACGGTAATCAAAGTGAATATCGGTAACCAGTGGAACATCGACTTGTTTTTTAATTTCTCGAAATGCCTCTGCTGCATCCATGGTTGGTACACTAACGCGAACAATATCTGCACCAACCGCTTCTAATGCTTTAATTTGTGCCACGGTAGCCGCTACATCAGTAGTGAGAGTATTAGTCATCGACTGTACTGTAATAGGCGCATCACCGCCAACGGGGACATTACCAACCATAATCTGGCGAGTTTTCCGACGAATAATTGGAGATTCTTTAAACATAATTGACTCTTTCTATAAAAGCATAAACAATTTATTTTAATTCAATAGGTAGGGTAAAACTGGCTATATTATTCACATCAATAGATGACATATCAACTAGCTTACCATTTAAGATTATACTTACTAACTTTGGCTTACCTAAAGTCACTTTAAACGGTTGTTTTGCATTAATGGTCATAACATAACCTGATTTTTTCACGCCCCAGGCCACTCGTTCACCGGTGGCATCATATATTTTAACCCAACAATCACCTGAAAAAGTAAATACTGCTGTGCCTATTACTGGTGGTGTAACTGATGCTATAGCCATTTCTGGTTTAGCTTTATCTACAGCAAACGTCTTTATTTGTTTTTTGTTCGCCTGCTCAACAGTAGGTTGCAAGACTGTACTTTGCAAAATATTTTTTTGCGGCTCAACAAGCCTATTTTCTGGCAAACTATTGCTTATATCTTTGCTTTTTAAAATAACACTATTCGTTATTTTCGTTGTAAAAGTATCCGTCTCAGTAAGCGTTTCGTCATTACTGGGTACTTGTAGCCACCACAACACCATTAAACTAAAAAAGACTCCTGCGATTAAATAACTTAACCACATTAATCGACTATGTTCAGCTTCTTTTTCCGTTATATTAGAAAAGCTTTGCATTTGACTGCGCTGCTCTTTGGCAATATCAAGCCTGTCATATGCTGCTAAAACCTCTTCTATATCAATGTTAACTACCTTTGCATAATTACGTAAATAGCCGCGATTAAACGTAGTAGGTAATGTTTGATCAAAAATATCATTTTCAATCTCATCAACTAAGTTGGTTTTTAAATTTAATTTTTTTGTTATTTCTTCAGTGGTTAATCCAAGGCTTTTTCGTGCTTTACTTAACAATGAACCAGGGCCAACAAACTCAGCATCGTCATGAAGCTCGTGTTGTTGCACTTTTGTATTTTTGTCGCTGCCTATTGGCGTTAATAAATCGTTAGTCATTAATTATGATGTCCTGCGGGATCGGATAAATATAATTTATCATCAGGTCGAATTCGTCCTTTACTAGAAAGTCCGTTCCAGCGACGTAACGCTTTCATTTTTATGTTATATTTTAAAGAAATAGCGAACAACGTATCACCTTGAAGAACAGTATATATCTGTGGAGACGCGGGCTTTTCTATTTTCTTATTTTGTTGGGATTTTAGTTCAGTTTTGTCATCAATGACAGTCGTATCTTCAATAATGATCATTGGTTTTTTAGGCGTATGAAATACGTCTTTATCTCCTACATTTTCTACGAGTGACGCTTTAATGATTTGTTTTTGCTTACTAACGATCGCTCCAGCTAATATGGCTTCTTCTAACTCTTCATTAGTATCATCACGACTAACAATTTCTTTTTTATGCACAGAGGTTGATGAAGAAAGAATAAACGTTGGTTTTTTATCTAAAGTTGGTTTATTAATTTTTCCTGTATTCACCAAATTAATTTGCTTTGCACTATTATCTAGACTTAACCCTTCATTAATTTCAACTGAACTAACACTAGAATCAGTAGTTTTGACCAACACTGGTGCTGTTTTTATTGTCGTTACCCTGTTACGTTTTACTGTAGGTGATAATTTTATCACACGTTTTTTTAGCTTTTGATTGTCGATAGGTTTTTGAGTTAATTGATATCTTTTGGCTAAATGATCGGCTTCAATCACTTCTAATTCATTCAATAAGTAGTGTTGAGCCTCCCACGATTGAGGGTACATTTTAACTAACATAATGCCATACTTTTTTGCTATACGGCGTTGACCTAATTTTAAATGCACTTTACACGCTAGCGCTAAAGACTCCACTGTAAATCGCCGTGTTACTTTTTCAAAACGCTGCTTAAAGTATTTTGCTTGCTGGTAATCCGCTTTAGCATATTGAAGACGAACCATTTTAAATAAAGTTTCACCACTGTTAGGTGCGTGTAAAATAGCTTTATTAAGGTACATTTCTGCTTTATCAAATTTATCATTTTGTAAAAAACAAGAAGCTAAATTTTGATAGCTTTTAGACACCAATATATAGCTAGGTACGGCAATAGCTTTTAAAATTTGTTTTTCAGCCGAATCAAGATCACCTTGTCTACACAAGAAGATACCATAATTATTTAAGGTATCAGCATCATCACTTTTCAACGACAATGCTTTTTCAAAAGCGTCTATGGCTAAACTGTTTTCACCCACCGTTTCATAATAATGTGCAAAAGCGGTGTAAACTTGAACCATTTTTGGTGAAAAACTCTTTGCTTTTTCTAGGTTTTGCTTAGCTTGAGGCATATTACCCATATTTAAATAGCCTATTCCAAGAGAAATACGCGTTGCCGCCATTTCATCTCTATTGACTTTGTTTTGAACGACAGGTTTTTCACCATTTTCAAACTGTTGGGTAACACAACCTGATAATGCCACAGAAAAAATGACAACAATACAGATGAGAATTAATTTATTAACCAAAACTTATTCCTAATATAAAGGTTTTTCTTCATTATTTTTATTCTTTGCAGATTCAAATATTAAGTGCAGTAACTGTAGATAATAACGCGATCAAACACTTTTTATTGAAATTTCATCTACTTTTAGGTGTTTTCTTTCTTTATCGGCATTGCCTTGTATTTGAGTGCGTTTGGTTCTATCGAGTACTTCGCCTGCTAATTGACCACAAGCAGCATCGATATCTTCTCCTCTCGTTCTTCTGGTTATGACGGTTAAACCATAACTTTGTAACACTTTATCAAAGCGATCAATGCGAGAGTTACTTGGGCGTTTATACAATGAACCGGGATAAGGATTAAATGGGATTAAATTAATTTTACTCGGCAGGTCTTTTAAGACATGAGCTAGCGCATGAGCCTGGTCGGTAGAGTCATTGACATGATCTAACAATACATATTCAATCGTGGCTTGTTTGTTGGCTTTTGATCCTTCAATATAACGACCTGCTGCGGCTAAAAACTCTTCCAACGGATACTTTTTGTTAATAGGTACTAACTCATCACGCAAGGTGTTATCAGGTGCATGAATAGAAATAGCCAATGCACAATCAATTTTCTTTTTTAGCATATCTAAAGCAGGTACCACACCTGATGTACTTACTGTTACACGGCGCTTTGATAAACCATAACCCAAATCATTAAGCATCGTATCTAATGCTGGAATTAAATTTTTCATGTTAAGAAGAGGTTCACCCATTCCCATCATAACAATATTCGTGATAGGACGTTTTCCTGTTATACGCGTAGCGCCAATATCATTCGCAACGCGCCAAACTTGACCAATAATTTCTGCCATATTTAAATTGCGATTAAAGCCTTGTTGAGCTGTCGCGCAAAATGTACATTCTAACGCACAACCTACTTGTGAAGAAACACATAGGGTAGCCCGATCATTTTCAGGAATCCACACCGTTTCAACCTCTTGACCTCCCTCTAAGACTAAAGCATATTTAATCGTGCCATCTTTAGAAACTTGTTTTTTTGAAATTTCTGGCGCTTTAATTTCACAGTTTTGCTGTAATTTGTCTCTTAGTTTTTTATTTATGTTGGTCATTAACTCAAAATCTGAATAACCAAAGTGATAAATCCATTTCATTAGTTGATCAGCACGAAATGGCTTCTCGCCGATTTCAGCAAAGTATTCACGCATACCTTGATGATCTAAATTTAAT
>JQIA01001537.1_pt1 | contig 12396 bp, 10 predicted proteins | sample 811431 | NCBI WGS metagenome assembly JQIA01 (sample SAMN02998118, study PRJNA258478) | marine sediment metagenome | biome: marine; feature: seafloor; material: sediment; isolation source: oil-polluted sediment collected from 3 locations (0.5 km, 0.7 km and 0.9 km)... | place: USA: Gulf of Mexico ... | reverse complement strand
ATTAAGGTAAAGGATAGAACAATTGAACTAGAAAATCAAAAAGAAGAGTTAAATACTCAAATAGAATTTAATCAAAAACAACAAGAACAGATTAAACAACAAAATTCGGAATTGGAACTGCATAAAACAAATTTGGAAGGTCTTGTTGAAAAAAGAACTGTAGATTTAGAAAAAGCTAAGAATAAAGCTGAAGAATCAGATCGTCTAAAAAACTCTTTCTTAGCAAATGTTTCTCATGAAATAAGGACCCCAATGAATGCTATAGTTGGCTTTTCCGAATTGTTAAGAGAAACAGGGAATCCTTCAGAAGAACAGCTAAGTATGCTTAATTTAATTACATTCAACTCAAATTCATTACTTAATTTAATAAGTGATATTGTTGATATTGCGAAATTGGAGAATAATGAAATATTATTAAATAAAAATAATTTTGACATTAATAGATTGCTGAATGATTTATTTGAAACATATAATAATGATAGTGAATTACAGTTGAAAAAAATAGAATTGAAATTAATTCAATTCCCAGAACCAATTATATTAATTACCGATGAAATAAGAGTAAAGCAAATATTTTCAAAGCTTTTGGATAACGCAATTAAATATACCGAAAAAGGCACTATTGAATTTGGTTATAAAATTAATACTGAAAATAAAACAATTCAATTTTATGTAAAAGATACAGGAATTGGATTATCTGAAATCCAAAAAGATGAGATATTTAAATTATTTCGTAAAATTGAAACTGATAAAAACAAATTATATAGAGGTATTGGATTAGGACTAACATTCTGCCATAAATTAGTACAAATGTTAATGGGTGAAATTTGGGTTGAATCTAAAGAAAATATTGGTTCAATATTCAATTTTACATTACCCATTAATATTGCTTCGAAGATTGAACCCGTACCACAAAGACTAATACCTGAATATAATTGGAAGAATAAGAATATATTAATTGCTGAAGATGAAATTAATAATTTCATGTTTTTAAATGCAGCTCTTAAATCAACTCAAGCAAATATCATTCATGCAAAAAATGGTGTCGAGGCAGTTGAAATAACAAAGAATGATAATATTGATCTTATAATTATGGATGTGAAAATGCCTGTTATGGATGGTTTAGAAGCAACAAAAATAATACGGGGTACTAATAAAAAAGTTAAAATTATTGCATTTACAGCTTATGCTATGACTAACGACGAAGCGCTTGCTATAGACTATGGATGTGATGATTACATTTCAAAACCTGCAAAGCCGCAGTATATTATGAAAATAATTAATGAACATCTTAATTAAAAAAAGGTTCTTCAGATGTGTAATGCTTGATATTTTTCTTAATTTTATTATGTTTTTAAATTTCGAAATTATTTAATTCTTTATCAACAACGGTTTAAATTAAGAAAATATGAAATCATCTACAAAATACGATTGGAGTAATAAAAGCATTTTAATTGCAGATGATGAGCTGCACAATTATATTATCATTGAAAAGGCAATGGAAAAAACGAATATCAAAATTTTCCATGCTGAAAATGGTGAAAAAGCAGTTAAGATTTTTAACAAGAATCCTGATATAGATGTCATTTTAATGGATATTAGAATGCCTGAAATGGGTGGTTTAGAGGCCACAAGATACATTCGAAGTGTAAATCGTAATATTCCAATTATAGCTTTTACTGCATATGCTCTTTCTGATAATGAAGCTATTGCACTTGAGTTTGGGTGTGATGATTATATTTCAAAACCGGTGAGACCAGAGTTTCTACTAAAGAAAATAAATGAACACCTAACTAAAATTAGATAGTAAATTAATAAATTAATTCCTCAATTACTGCTTTATCCTTTTCTAGTTGATTTTTTAGGTTCTTCTTATTATTTATTTGAAGCTCATCTCGCATTCTTTTATGAAAAGTTAAGCTTACCTCTTTGCCAATTAAGGTTTTTTTAGGATTGTAGCTAAATAAATGGATTTGAATACTTGGAAATTCCCTGTTAGGATATCCTTTAATATTTAGCATTCCTCTATATTCAGTTTTATCACAATTTAAACTTACAGCATATACACCTTCATTTGGAATAATCTTTACATCCTCTTCAATTATTATTTCTAAAGATGAGAATCCAACTTCTTTACACTTCTGATTACCGTCACGTAGTTTTCCAGTTATAATAAAAAAATCATCAAGGTAAGCATTGGCTCTTTGCACACGCCCTTCAATAAGCGCTTTTCTTGTAATTGTTGAACTTACAGTTTCGTTTTCAAGGTCTTGATGTGGAATTTCCTCAACCTTAAAATCGTATTCCTTTGTTAAATTGTATAAATATTTATAGTCACCTACTCTGTTATGTCCAAAATGATGATTGAACCCAACTATAATAATTTTTGCTTGAAGTTTCTCTAATAATATACCCTGTACAAATTCGTATGATGTGGTATTTGCAAATTCCTTTGTGAAATTTATAATTATTAAATGATTTATGCCTGTTTTCTCTAATAACTGAATTTTTTCCTGCTGTGAATTAATCAATTTTAGATCTTTTCCTAAAGTATCAGGGTATAGAACTTTTCGAGGATGTGGATGGAAAGTTATTAATACGGATTCGCCTTTAATTTCTCTAGCTAAAAAATTGAGACGGTTTATAATTACCTTATGGCCAAGGTGAACTCCATCAAAAGTACCAGTAGTAACTACCGGATTTTTAATATCATCTAGCTTTTTAAATCCTCGGTGAACCTTCATAGAATAATTGAGATGTAATAAAGTATTAATCAAACTGATCGATACTTTAATCTTCAATTTGTTTTACATAATAAGCAACCTTCTCAAGCGAAGTAATCATATCATATTCTTCAAGATATACATTTGGAGAAACATTTAAAGGAGTTGAAGTATAATTTAATATTCCTTTTACACCAGCCATAATAAGTGTTTCAGCAACCGAAGCAGCGTATTCAGGTGGAACAGTAAGTATTCCAATAGTTATTTCTTGTTCCTTTATTATTTTCTTCATTTCACTCATGGGATAACACTTTACCCCAGAAATTACTCTATTTGCTTTTTCAGGATCAGTATCAAAAGTAGCAGCTATTTTAAGTTTAGTTCTTTTACCATTAAAATAAGTTGTAATTGCACGTCCTAAATTGCCAATTCCAATTATTGCAGCATTTAATCCTAATTCTGTATCAATAATATCTCCAATAACATCTATTAAAGCTTTTACATCATAACCTTTTTTTAAGGTAGTTGAGTAACCAATAAGCATAATATCCCGACGTACCTGAACGGCTGTAATATTGTGTAAGTTAGCTAATTCGTGAGAATAAATATGTGTTTTTCCTTCTGCTAAACAGATTAAAAGACGCCTTCTATATTCACTTAATCGGCCTATTGTTTTTTCGGGAAGTTTGCTCATAATAATCTAGATTAATTAATTGGTCAATTTACAAAAAAAAATTACATTGGCAATAAAACTGTAAAGGTCGATCCAACACCTACGATACTTTCCACATCAATTTCACCTTTATATAAGTCAATCAATCGTTTTACAATAGTTAAGCCTAAACCACTTCCAGTGATATACTTAGTTTGTTCATTTTTAACTCTAAAAAACTCATCAAACAACTGTTTTGTCTCGTTTTCATCCATTCCAATACCGCTATCTTTAACTTGAATCTTTATATTGTTTTGCTCAATATTTAAGATAACATCAACGGTTCCTTTTTCAATATTATATTTTACAGCATTCGAAATTAAATTATTAAATAAAATTTCTATATCTCCTGGATCAGCATTTATTTTAACATTATCAAGATCATTTAAACTTATAGTAACATCTTTCTGAATTGCATATGGATTTATAGTTTCAATAGCATTTTGTGCAATGTCCTTAAGCTTTACCATTTGAAATTTCTCAGTCTTTTTTTCTAATTTAATTTTTGTTAGGTCGAGCAAGTCCATAATCAAATTACGCATAATTTTAATTCGCTGTTGAGATCTGTCAATCATTTGATCATAATCGGCAATATTATCACCAGCTTCTCTATCCTGCATCATATTTAAATATCCATTAATTGCATTTAATGGAGCTTTTAGTTCATGTGACAAAACTGATAAAAACTGATATCTAATCTCTTTTCCTTCTTTATTCATTTTCTTCGTCATCCCTCTTAAAAAGAGATGTTTTGAAACGTTTTCAAGCGAAGATTTTAATTCTTGGGGCGTAAAAGGTTTTGGAATAAAATCATGAGCTCCATTATTTGTAGCTTTAACTGCCAATTCCAATGATGCATATGATGTAATCATCATTACTAGAACCTCTGGATTATTAATGTTGATATAATCTAACACATCTATACCTTGAATTCCAGGTAATTTATTATCCAATAATACAATATCAATATGTTGTGATTTAATTTTGTCAATAGCTTCTTCCCCTGATCCAACTTCAATTACCTTAAACCCTATATCAGAATCCATAAATGGATAACTAACAGTAAAAGTATTTAATATTCGGCTAACCCCAGATCGAATTCCAGGTTCATCATCCACCACCATTACATCTAACTTCTTCATCGAATATTTTTTATGTTTTTTTAACTTAACTATATTTTTAACAATTTGTTAATTTCTTTATGTAGCTGATCTTTTCTTATTCCTTTCTCTAAATATAGATCGGCTTTTATCCATTGTTTATCAGTGTCAGTGCTCACCCCAAAAGAGAGTCCTGTTTCTGAAGCAACTGCTGTTGCTAATATTATAGGAACCTTAGGATGTTTTCTGCGCATTTTATAACATAATATAAAACCACTATCATCTCTTTCCATCATTAAGTCAAATATCGCTAAATCAGGTTTTGTATTTTCAATTAATACCTCAGCTTCTTTCTGGCTATGTACAACTTTAACTTCAAATCCGAAACTTTTCACATAATGTTCCATCTGAAATAAGTAATCCATATCATCATCTGCAATTATTATAAGTCTATTATTTTCATTCATAATTTAATCTTATTAAAATCTAGGAATTGAAATTTTAAATTTAGTTCCAGTAACACCTTTCATTGGATTATCATTTGAAAAAACAGTTATTTTTCCTTTATGCATTTTAACTATTCCGTATGCTGTAGCTAAACCTAGGCCAGTACCCATACCAATACTTTTCGTTGTATAAAAAGGTTCAAATATTTTATCTAAAGATTCTTGACCAATTCCCACTCCAGTATCTTCAACTAAAATAATAACATTATTCTGATCTCCTTCTAACTTAATGATAATATCACCTCCTTTTGGCATCGCATCAATAGCATTTTTTATTAAATTAGTAAGAACTTGAGTCATTTGTTCATAATCAAATGTCACAGAAGTATCTTTTAAATTTCCCGACTCAATACTAACTTTAATATCCCGAGGAATAACAACAGCTTGAATGCTTTGTTCAGCATATTGAATAATATTAAGCTTACTTGTGTTCACTTGATTCTTTCTCGCAAAATTCAATAAACCACCTACTATTTTCTTGCATCTATTTGTCTGATTAACAATTAATTCAAGGTCTTTATGTATTTGAGAATCTCTAGGAGCATCTTCGAGTAGAATATTTGCATACATGATAACTACACCTAATGGGTTATTCAATTCATGTGCAATTCCTGCAGATAATTGTCCCATGCTCGCCATTTTTTCCGATTGTTTTAGGGCTTGTTTTATAGAACTCAACTTATTATTAGTAAGGGCTAACTCATTTACTGAATTATGTAATTTTTCTATTGTATATGGTAAACACATTTCATTTTCGGCCAATCCTTGAACAATGGCTACCGCATGCTCTTCACAAGATTCGTATCCACAGGCCCCACAATTTAGATGGTCTTTAGGATCACTTTTACTCATTGAAACCAACACTTTACTCACTTCATGCCAATCTGAGAATTCTAGTGATTTATGTCTTGATGCAAATTCTGCTATCAAATCAATATCTATGTACTCATCAATTTGTTTTTGCCATTCTTTAGTATTAAGGCTATTAATTTTTTTCTGCACGTAATTATTAACAAGTATTCTACGCGTATATTGCTTCCCTTTCTGTGACATTCCAGGGCCCATGATGCAACCTTCACAACTTAATAATTCAAGGTGTTGTGAACGTAATAATCCATCTTCAAATTCCTTTATCGCCTCTTGAAAATTATTTTGACCTTCAGCTACAATTATATTTCCATCAAAAACATCATCGGTAATACCTGCTGTCTGAAGAAGGCCTCTACTGACTGGAAAAATTGCTCCTTTCCCTCCTAATGGAGGATCAAATTCAGAAGCTTTTACTGTTTTCTGTGTGATTTCTTTTTGCTCAAAAATATCTCTCAATTCAGTGAAAGTTAGCATTTCATCAACTTCGTCTGATTCAGCTTTTTTTGCTACACAAGGTCCAATGAATATAATATTAACATTATTACCATATTTTTTCTTCATTACTCGCGACATAGTAACCATAGGGGATGCTATTGGTACTAAATCTTTTACTAAGCCTGAATGATAGTGTTCAATATAAGAAACAACTGCGGGACAATCGGATGATATATAGCATTTATCTTTAGCCTGATCAATTAAGTTTTTGTATTTTTTCGCAACTAGATCGGCACCAAAAGCAACCTCAGATACAATTTCAAAACCAATGGATCTAAGCATTGAAACAAATATTTTATGATTTGAAATTTTTGGAAACTCTGCAGGAAAGCTTGGAGCAATAATCGCAATATTTTTTTTACTGTTTTTAAATAACTCAAAAACTCGTTCTGTAGTATTTAAATATACTTTAGCTCCCTGACTACAAACTTTAGTGCAATTCCCACAAACAATGCATCGTTCACTTATGACCTCGGCTTGACCATTAATAATTTTGATAGCCTTTGCTGGACATTCCCTAACACAAGTATAACATACGCGACATCTGTTTTTAAGTGTAAAAACTAAGTCCCTATTTTTGTTTGCCATATTACTTTTTACAATAAAACTTCTCTTTTTGTATATTTTGTATGAAGCTGTTTTATACACTTACTACTCAAAGATTCTCCCAAAAACTCATCATATAAGTTTATAACCTTAGAATTTTTATGAGCTACCTTAATAGCTTCTTTATCATCCATGTCATAAATTTGTTTTGAACGGTTCTTCAAAATTTTTATATCATTACAAATTGGTTGACCTCCTCCATTAATGCATCCTCCAGGACAAGCCATTATTTCAACAAAATGAATATTGCTTTTGCCATCCCGTATTTCTGCCATTAATTTATTTGCCGCTTTTAATCCATTTACAACAGCAATACCAATATTATAATTCTCAATCTTAAGAAAATGCTCTCTGTATTCTTTAAAACCTCGTAGTTTTGGAATTTTAAGATTTGACAATTCTTTTCCTGTAAGTTTATAATTTAAAGTTCGTACTAAACTCTCAGCAAGTCCACCAGAAACGGCAATCATTTTACCTGCCGAGCTTCGCGTATTAAAAGGGCTGTCGGGCATTTCTTCATCAATAGAATGAACATCAATGCCAAATAATTTTATAAGCTTTAAAAGCTCACGAGTTGTTAAAACAGCATCGATATCTGAAATGCCTTTATGTGTCATTTCTTCACGTTGAGCTTCAAATTTTTTAGCTGTACAAGGCATTATAGCAACCGAGAATATATTCTCAGTTTGAATTTCCTCCTTTTGAGCAAAGCAAGATTTAACCAGTGTCCCCATTATTTGCTGAGGTGATTTTGTCGTTGATACCAAATCAATCATGTCTGGATGAGACTGTTCCATTTGCTTAATCCATGCTGGACAACAACTACTAAGCATTGGAAGGTTTTGATCATTTGTAATTCTATCTGCTAATTCAGCCGATTGTTCACTTATAGCAAGATCTGCTGCAAAAGCTGTAGCAAATACCTTTGCAAATCCTATTCTTTTTAATATTGCATTTAATATACCATTTACATCTCGGCCTTGTTTTAAACCTAATTCATCTGCAAGTGAAACAGATAAACTTGGAGAATATTGAGCAACAACCGTGGTATCTTTACTATTTAGCATTTGTAGAACGATATCGAAATTAGTTTTTTCGAATAAAGCTCCAGTTGGACAGACTAGCACACACTGACCACAATTAATACAGTTTGAAAAATTTAAATCTTTATTCATACTTGTGGTAATTGAAGTCATATTACCACGCTTATAAAAATCGAAAGTTGAAACATCTATTACTTCTTCGCACACTCTTACACATCGGCCACAAAGAATACATTTTGCAAAATCTTTAACTATTCCGGGACTAGATTGATCTATTTTAGCTTTAGTTTTTTCGCCTGAGATTCTTCGTTCTCGGACATTAAGTTCAACAGCTAAATCTTGAAGTTCGCATTTACCATTACTTACACAATATAAACAATCATCAGGATGATTAGAAAGTAATAATTCAACGAGCATTTTTCTTGATTGAATTACTCTAGGTGAATGTGTTTTTATTTTCATTGATTCCTCAACGGGATGTGAACAAGAAGGAATTAAACCTGATTTACCCTCTGCTTCAACAACACACATACGACATGCTCCTGTTGGAGTGAATCCTTCCATACGACATAAAGTAGGAACCTTTATACTATTCCTATTTAATGTTTCAAGAATAGTTTCACCTTTTTTTGCCTGAATTTTTTTATTATTTACATCAATCTCAATAAGCATAATAATATCCTTTTATTACTTATTTACTTAGTATAGCAGAAAACTTGCAGGTTTCAAAGCAAATTCCACATCCAATGCATTTGTCCTGAACTATAAAATGAGCATTTTTTGGTGTTCCCAAGATAGCTCCTGTTGGACACTTTTTATAACATAATGTACAACCAGTGCAATCATCAATATCAATCTCAAAGGTTCTTAATTCCTGGCAAACACCAGCAACACAATTGCGTTCAAAGATATGATCCTCATATTCTTCCCTAAACCATTTTAATGTACTCAATACAGGATTTGAAGCTTTTTTTCCTAGACCACACAATGACGTATCTTTAAGAACTTCAGCTAAACTTTCAAGTTGCATTACACCTTTAAATCTTTGTAAAGTTGTTTGTCCATTTTCATCTTTAGGTCTTTTACTAATACTTCTAAGAATTTCATTCATTCTACGTGTTCCTTCTCTACAAGGAATACATAAACCACAACTTTCCTTCTGCATAAAATTCATAAAATATTTAACAAGATCTATTATACAGTTATCTTCATCAAGAACAAGCATACTTGCAGATCCTAAAGAAATTCCGGTTAACATTACCGATTCATAATCGATTAAGGTATCCAAATGTTTTGCTGTTAAACATCCTCCAGATGGACCACCAATATGCACTGCTTTAAATCGTTTTTCGTTTTTTATACCTCCGGCAACCCGGAAAATTACATCTCGTAACTTTGTACCCATTTCTATTTCAACAAGACCCGCATATTCAACTTTACCAGATATTGAAAAGACTTTTGTTCCTTTACTTTCTTTTGTCCCAATCGACTTATACCAATCAATACCTTTCTCAATAATTATTGGTACATTAACTAAAGTTTCAACATTATTAACTACAGTTGGCTGATTAAACAATCCATTCGTTGCTGGATAAGGCGGTTTTGAATGAGGTTTGCCTCTTTTTCCTTCCAAGCTGCTTATAAGAGCTGTTTCTTCACCGCAAACATATGCACCAGCACCTTTTTTTATAAGTATATCTAAATTGTAACCACTATTTAATACATCATGACCTAATATTCCAAATTGCTTGGCTTGTTCAATTGCTTTTGTAATACGATCAATAGCTAATTTATATTCAGACTCAATATATAAATATGCTTTATGAACACCTATTGCATATGCAGAAATGGCAATCCCTTCGATTACTTTATGGGGATCACTTTCTATAAGTAACCTCTCCATAAAGGCACCTGGATCACTTTCGCCTGCATTGCAAATTAAAAATTTCTGTTCGCTTGGAGTTTCACTAGCAATTTTCCACTTTTTTCCAGTTAAGTATCCCTCTCCTCCACGTCCACGAAGCATACTTGATTCTATTAAATCACAAACTTCGGAAGGAGTACTTTTATTAATTACTTTATAAAACGATTTATATCCACCAACTGCAACGTATTCTTCAATTGATTCAGGGTTGATAAATCCACAGTTTTTTAGAACTATTCTTTGCTGATTTTTAAAATAACTTAGCTCATTTAAAAATGGGACATTATCCCATGGATCAAGTACATCATCATTTAATTGTCCAAGAATATTTTCTTCTTGAATAAAATTATTAAATGTACCGTCTAAAATTGAAATTATATTTTCTGATAAAACATTCTTATAAAATAATTGAGTTTTTCCAGGTAATTGAACAGACATAACAGGTTCAATTGAGCTTAAGCCTAGACTTCCAACCGAAACAATATCAACTTCAATGTCTCGATCTTTTAAATATTCATTAATACTTTGCTTTAGATCAAATCCTCCTGTAATAATTGAAGTAGAATTAACACTTATTGTTATAACCGGTTTCTGAATTCTTTTTCGTTGTATTTGCTTTAATTTTTCTGAAACTTCTTTTATAGTCTTGTTCGAATCAGAATTAAGAATATTCTGAACTAAGAAGTCTTTATATTTAAAATTGATCTTTTCTGACATAATCTATTCTTCCTGTCTTTTATAAGAATCAATAATTTCAGCTACTTTTTCTATGCTAATTTTTGTAAAATATTCATCATTGACAGCCATTACCGGACCATCACCACACACAGCCATACAATTTGTTTCTTCCAAACTAAATAAACCATCCTTTGTTACTTCCTCATTTTTTACTCCAATTCTTTTTTCAATTTCGTTAATTACTAAAGTGTTAGAATTAACATGACAGGATGATCCGTTACAAACTCTTATGTGATATTTGCCTTTATTTTTAAACCGAAAATGATGATAAAAAGTAGCTACGCCATAAATTTTTGAGGTTGGTAAATTCAAATAATTACCAATTTTCACAACAGCTTCTTCGGATATAAAACCAAATTCATATTGTACATCTTGAAGAATTGAAATAAGATTGTCTCTTTGAACAAAAGTATATTTTTCGAGTATTTCTTCTAAATCTGGCATATATCCAAATAATAAATTGCGAAACTGGTTTTCACAAACTTACAAACTATATTGTTATTATTTGAACATTGTTAATCAGATAACAGTAAAGATGTCGCAAAACATGAATCATAAAGTTCTGGTTAATTAAATTTCAGGCGGCATTTATATACAACACTCTCATATATAGTTAATTATACTTCATTCAGCGTGTGTGGTTGCCTTATACTGGTATCAATTAAAATTCTTATCTTGCAATACTTTTAAATAAAAAATCCTATTTAAGATGTTTTTTATACTGATTATTTAAAATGAAAATAGAAATTGTTATATGTTTAGGTAGTTCCTGCTTTTCCAGAGGTAATAAACAAACAGTGAAAATAATTAAGGATTACTTAAAAAATAATCAGCTTGAAGACAAAGTGTTTTTTCACGGTAATCATTGCTATGGAAATTGTGAAAATGGACCTATATTAAAGGTTGATGGAAAAGAATATCAAAGCATTTTACCTGAAAATGCAATTTATTTGTTAGATAGTATATTTAAGAAAGACTAATACTTAGATTAGAACAGTCTTGTAGTTATGATTAAATTTTGTTAAACATTAATAGCTACATTGTAAATTAAGAACAGATGAAACCAATTGTTGAAATATTAAGTGATAAATGCAATTTAAGTTATTCCTGTGTTAGGGTATGTCCTGTAAATGCAATAGAAGTACAAGCTAACCGTGACTTCGCAAGAGTTATTCAAGATAGATGTATTGGATGTGGAAGTTGTACCTCCGTTTGTCCTGAAGATGCAATTATTTATCGTGATTCTAAATCTGAAACAAAGAAAATATTAAAATCCAATGTTAAGAAAGTTGCTATTGTCGCTCCAAGTATTTCTGGAGAATTTCATGATATAACAGACTACAGAAAGTTTGTTCAAATGATTAAGCAATTGGGATTTGACTATGTAAATGAAGTGTCATTTGGTGCAGATATCATTGCCATGAAATACGCTGAACTTTTTAAAGATTTTAAAGGTAAATATTATATTACTACCGCTTGTCCGGTGATTGTTTCATATGTTGAGAAATTCCAACCTGAATTATTAAACAATTTGGCCCCTTTAGTATCTCCAATGATTGCAACTGCTAAAATAGTGCACAAACTTTATGGAGAAAATATTAAAGTAATATATATTGGACCATGCATTGATAGTAAGGATGAATCTGAACTATTTAATGATGATGGAAAGATTGATTCAG